>Ga0209208_10005019_pt1 | contig 18556 bp, 16 predicted proteins | sample S1TSphfallax_3_FD_187694 | JGI IMG/M metagenome (GOLD analysis project Ga0209208, IMG submission 187694) | Host-associated microbial communities from peat moss isolated from Minnesota, USA - S1T2_Fd - Sphagnum fallax MG (SPAdes) (version 2) | ecosystem: Host-associated > Plants > Peat moss >... | reverse complement strand
TAAAATGAAGCTGATGCACATAGAAAGCCAGAAAGAAAGCCAATTCTATTCAAATTTCAGTCAATGTAATTGAATCAAAACTAAATAATTGAATTGAATTCAAATTCAAATGTAAAACAAATGGGTTTGCAAATTGCTGGAGAAGGTATTGAAAAGTTGTTCATGAATGTAGTGTTGAAAAAGAGCTGTAAAAACACAGAGATACAAAAGACACGAATACACGCCTGTCTTTCCTTAAGCATGGGCTAAACCAATTCTGAGATGCAATTTGATCAGACAAAATACTGTGGGGCCTTTAGAGCATCCCCACTGGGGCTCAACATGTGATCCTACAAAAATATTTCTCACATCCAAGTTTAGTTGTTTACTTTGTTCCAACGCTACCCGTAAAACTGAAAATGGGGACTGCAAATAGGTGGGAACTACTAATAGCAAACCACCTGGATCAATCATTATGATTGGCCAATCAAAAACATGGGGCACTAGTCATATCATGTTTATTATACTCTTCTCTACAGGTGCATATCTTTGCTGCACTTTTTACCAGCCTCAACAAACTGAGCAAATATGCAGGAGAAAAACCATTTTCCTGAGCCAAGCCCACATATGATGAGATTTCTTCATCCAATTTTAATTTGCAGGGTCAAGGGAACGACTATAAGACACGACTACCGGCCTCGGGCACAGATCTCAAATCACGGAAGGGCCTGTTCCTGGGCCCTTCTCCTATACGAAAAGCCCTTGTAAACGAGGCCCCCGTTTTGAACTCCAAGGGCTCCTTTGTTGTTCCCGCGCAAATCTTCTTCTTCTTCCTCTGTTACGACCACTGCCAGCAACGTTCAATGCGCGATCTCTTTCCCGAAAGAAAGTCTCCCTTCTCTCTCGCTGTTTGCAGCGCTCGCTGATTGTCTGTCTGTGTCCATTGAGAAGGTGAGTTTTCGCTTTTCAGATTGTTCCGTGTCTTCTTATTATTCTTCTTCTGCTGCTGCTGCTGCGTGAAATGAAATGAGCATTTTGTGTCCTTAGTATTAGTGAGCTTAGTTTGTTTTGCGGCATGAAAACTTGTAGAACATTGCACGAATTCGAGTCTTCTCCGTCCACATTGATCTTCTTCTTCTTCCTCTGCTGCGAATTTTCTGTCCGGATCGATCTGTTCCTTCGCCATCCGCTGCGGGAAACGATAAATTTGTTGTTGGTAAGCTTTGTTTGGTTTTGCGGTATGAAAAAGCGGTTGAACGTTGCACGGATCCGCAAGCGAGCAAGCTTTGTTTGTTTTGCGGCATGAAAAATTGTTCAACATTGCACGAATTCACTCCCGTGTATTGATGTGCTGAATAATTTTCGGATAGAGTACCCGCGGAGAGAGAGAGAGGTTCTTTGCTCTTTGTGTTTTCTTGTTGGAGATGGTGTCGACAAGCTTAAGAAGGCGATGTGAGAGTTTGCCCGATGCAGTTTTCGCGAAGGTGTTGCTACTGCTACCTGCGGTAGAAATCGCGCGCTCTTGTGCCCTGGTGTGTAGGCAATGGCGAGACGCGACGCAGGACGCAAGCTTGTGGAACGAGCTTTGTGCAGGCTCGGGACTGCGAGAGCTGGATGCGTTGCGTTGCATGGGAGGTTGGAAGGGGCTTTTCGCCACAGTCTACGGCCTCAATCTCGTTGCCAGTCCGCATTTCTCTAGGATTCATCACATAGAGGCAGAGCAGATGAAGAGACAAGCATTGCGTACCTGGGAACCAAAGCACCGGTTGATCTACGACCGCATTTGTAACGTGGAGGAGAATCACGACGAACCGCCCTCTTTTTGCCACTGGGCAGCGGAGGGAGGCTCCGTGTTCCAGCGCGGGGGCGGGGATGGCGTGTTGCGTGAGGATCCGCCCCAGGGATGCCCTCCTTGTCCAGCAGCACTAGACAAGCCCGTTCTGGCGACGTCTTACGAATGGGGTGGGGTTCAGCAACTCATCGGATTGCACACCTTCGCCAACAAGTTCCTGGATGCCAGCCCGCCTTTGATTTTCTCTATCTGGTTCGCGGGAAGGCAAGGTTCCCCGAGTGTATTCAGAGTCAAAGTGCTTTTGCAGGACGAGCTGAAAAACGTTATTCATTCCTGGTATGCCCTCTGTGACAGGAGAGAACACGTGTCCTTTGTTTGCTGTCAGTAGAGGCCAGCATTCATCCTCTCAGCTCCATGTGTAGCTGTAAATGCACCAGTCTCATCATGCCTAATGAGTTTTGGTGGGGTAATGTTGCAGGGATTCAGGAGATGCTAGAGCAACTGAGAGCAAGTGGAGACAGATTAAGAGCATAATTTACGGCTATCCCCAAGTAAGAATGTTCAGATCTTGCAGACTATTGTGTCCCACACGACCTTTAAAGTAATTTGAGGTGTTCTAAGGGCCCTGAGAAACATTGTGGAAAGATCTGATATGCAATTAGATTCAACTTCATTGCTGGCTTTGGCCAGAACCACCTCCTTGCAAAATGTTGCCCTTGTTCTGGAATGAGCATGCAAGGTTGAATCCTACCCCAATTTTCTGTGCTCCCAATAGCAAGTCACTGGAGTGATGTTGCCATGATGAAATTCTGACTAAATTGAAGTTCTATTTGACAGGGTCTGCGCTCTATAGTTGTGAAAGTGGCAGGCAAGAGCATGATACATGGAAGTGGCTTCTATGGGGCCAAGTTCACTTCTGTCAGACTGCACTTTCTACCCTTCACTCAGGTGTTTGCTTTTCCCTGTTTTGTTTCAGTACATGTTATATAAGCCTTGTGATCTGTTCAAGTGTTATGGGGTGAAGACTGGCAGTTCAGCATGCTCATGTGCAGCCCTGAATCTGCTCATAGGGGAAATCCTAACATTATGCTTGTCCACATTTGCAGGTGAAGTTTCATCTTGCTGAAGGACAGGGGCCAGAGCAGTCAGTTGTTTACTACTAAATCTCCATTGTTATCAGTTCATTTATAAATGCTGTCAATGGGTATTCCTTGACCTTCAATGTGAGGTCTTTTAAGTGTGAGTGTAGAAGTAGCACAGAAATAGGTGGCTTTGTACCTGTGGAAAGTAAGCAGACATCAACATGATTGTTGTGTCTTTCCTGATTGCAACAACTCTACAGTTCTTAAAACAGCAAGACATAAGATTAATAGAGTGTGTTAGTGTTATTTGATTGTTGCATATGGGGCCTTTTCCTGGCACTAAATGTGCTGTTTGAGTTAGGAAAATTAATTGAAAAATCTTTTTTTGGGGTAAAGTGGGGGCCAATTTCCACATTCTGTAGACTGCATATCTCTTGATTATATTGCGATAATGAGCCCAGACTTCCTCAGCATCATGACTTTCTCATATTCACAGTTTTGAGCCTCAGTAGATTCATGGAGTCATGCTTCATGTTTGCTACTAGCATGTATGAGTACGAGGGTTCTTAGCAGTTGTTCACAGTGACAGCTTTGGTTTTGGGGTCAATCATGAAATTTTGGTTTTGAAGGCAATTCCAGTCTTAAGTGACTTGGCAGTTTGACTGGCTGGAAGCTTTACTGTTCAGGGGCTTCAACAAAGATCACCTCTATGGTCCTCATGTTTTCCTCTCAGAGAGATAACATGATCACTACCACACATGGCAAATTATACTGCTGCTGGGAGACTAATCTCTTGGCTGTTGACTTTAGTGAAAGACCTGTTATTGCCTTTGGAGACCATATGAAGGAAGGAGCACTCTGTTTCAAGGGAGCTGGTTGGCAAACTAGTCACAGGTGCCTACCGATTTTTCCTCTGTGACTCTGACAGATTCTTCATTTTATGGTTTTACTGTTTAGTCATTCCAAACATATTTGTGAAATGATGTGAAAGTGCAAAGAACATGAAACAGGAAATTTTGGAATAATTATTCAGTGAAGATCTTTTTTCAGTTTGTGGTGGTCATCAGATTGTGAGATCAGGTCATGCATAGTGGATTGAAGATTGGTGAGGAGGATGATAGGTGATTGATCCCCAAGACTGGAAAAACCTTGAAAACTCATCATGTTTGAAATGCATCCATCCAAAAGTTGTGATGGGTTGTTATGGATCAAATCAACCACTAAAAATATGTTTATGCTTTCATGATAGGTTTAGTGAACAAGTACAAGCATGGGTTGTTCACCTACACACTTGTTCCAACTTTTGAGGTAAGTCCTCTTGTGGAAAGTCAAAGTTTTAAAGAACCCCACTGTATTTTGCTGATAGGCAATTTCTATTTTTCCCCCTCAAAATATGGTGGCTTTGCACCAAGTTTTTCAAAAAAACCTTTGTTGGATTCACTGCATCTTTGGGCACCCAAAAACATATTTGCTCTTAGGGCGACTTTGGACGAGGGTCCAAGCTCCAGGGACCAATGAATTCAAGCAATGTTATTGGTCAAAAGCTTTAAATTGGTCCAAAGTCAAGAGTCTAAGACCAAAAAGTGGCAAATTGAGGCTAAACCTACATGGCACCTGTTTAGGAGGGAAAGTCAATTGGTTCGGACCAAAAAACGGTGCTAAAAGGAGAGCTCCTCATTTGGAGAATCAAGAATCAGGCTAGGCACAAAAGGTACACTCCGACTCAGGACTCAATTTGCTTCAAATTAGTCCAAATTGGTTCCTAGGAAATTGGACCCTAGACCCTCAGTCTAAAGTGAGCCAAATAGGGTACTAAGAAATGTGATGAGTTGAGTTTGTTAGAGTGAGTATCAAGTGGTGTTTCTTGAGGTAACAATGGCTATAATGACTTCTCAAGTGATTGTATTTAAATAGACTCTAGTCTTATGCTGTCTGCTTTTCCTTGAGTGAGAATTGGGAAGCAATAAACACGTTATGTTGAACATGATTGATATTGTTCAGTAATGGATATCAGTGCAGCTGCACTTTACTTGAATCAAGTGAAGATCACTCATCAATCTTTTGTGGGTTTTAGTAGGTATGTGGTGTGTACGGGTGGTCTTTGGATTCAGAATTTCAGGTATGATGCAAAGATCCACAATTTATGAATCCTTTTTTTTCTGTTTTTTTAAACTGGTGATATTTCACCAAAAAGTGAAATAATTTTCGAAAAAGAAATGAAGTGCCTTATGTAAGGTTTCAATCGCCAGAAGTGAGAAAAAAAAAATACAGAAAAATATTTTCATATTTGAAAAATCTCTGGGTGATTTTTACATTACATTTTCGGCATGTAACCAAAAATATAAAAGGAATTTACTTTTATATTTCATATTTGATTTATAGTCAGATTTGGCTACATCTACCTAGGGATGATTGTCACTTTTTACATTTTCCAATGGATGATATAGCCCATTTTTCTGTACAAAAAAAATCCAAAAAAATATACACTTATTAAAAGCCTATAATGTGTAATTAACACAAATGATGTTCTGACTTTTGAAAAATCATTTAAATAATACAAGAGTCCACAATTTGCTACTTATCCTACATAATTTATCTAATGAAAAAGCTAGAATATTAAAATGAACTGCCAGGGATAAAATCCTTGTTTGAAGAGTCCTTTTTATGTACACCTATTGAGCTTACCCAAATTCCCCACCCCCTGCCCGCGGGGCAAATCGCTCAAACGGGAAAAAAAGTAAAATGAAAACTCTGTTTGCGAAAACTCAAAAACTCCGGTTTGCAAAAATCTGGAGAACTTGGAAACTTGGGAACTTCGGTCTGCAAAAAGTCTCGAAAACTTCGAAACTTTGAAACTCTGGTTTGCAGAAACTCCGAATAAATTCCGAAACTCTGATGTGCAAAAAGTCCTGAAACTCCGAAACTTCGAAACTTTGGAATTTTCTGCACAACAACTCGGAAAATTCAAAAACTCTTGTCCTTTGCAGAACTCCGAATTCATGACTACAGCAGCTGCTGCTTCTTCATCATGTGCACGATTGTAACGCAAAATTGGAATTCTCAAAAGGGATTGATCAGCCTGGAATTTTTGTGTTACTTGGAAGTTGTTATGGTTTAGGGTTCTTGCGCAAGTGTCTGGTGAACGCTTTTGTCGCATCTGCCGCTTCTGTTGCATTTCGGGTTTGATCATGTGGTAAAGATTTGGGGGTTGGCCATGAAATGAAGATGTGAATTGAGGGAGGTGCTTCACAAGAATATAGTTGTGGTGGTGAGGAATTAGCAATGGAGGGAGCTAAAAGTCGGTGGTTTTGTTGATCTTCTTGTAGCTGTACCAGTGAGCCAGAGCCATGAAGAAGCAGAGATTCAACCCACTGAGACCTGCTAGTAGCCAGTAGAAATAGTCAAGACGGCATCTGTTGAGGTTGTCGACGATCCAGCCACTCTGATGTAGAGGATGATGATGACCACCACCCAGTCTTGTCACTTTCACGATGGCGGTGAGCAGTAAGCTGCTGAGGAAGTTGCCGACTCCGATGGTGCTCAGGAACAGCGCTGTACCCAAACTGCGCATGCTGTCTGGAGCTTGATCGTAGAAAAACTCCAGTGCTCCGATACTGGTGAAAACCTCGGCGGTGCCCAGAAGAACGTACTGTGGGAGGAGCACGAACACACTCATGGGTATTGTCGAGTTGGGTTGATCTAGTAATCCATGTTCTTTTGCCACCTGCAGCCACAGCAGCACCAGCATCAATGCAGACAGATATTCACCCACCTCCGATGATCATATGGAATTAGAATCTAGCTAAGAAACCTAAAACCCTGAACCAGAAGAACCCACAAGCAAGCTTGCAAAAGAAACAAAATCTGGCACAATTCCTCTTGATGCATGCAAAATTGGAGGAGAGGAAATCATACCTTGACTCTCTTGATTTCCGTGATAGCAGCAGCTACCATGGAAAGGATAGAGATGAAGATGCCGATGCCAATCCGCTGGAGCATTGTAATTCCGCGGACATTACCCGTGAAGTGGCGGACAACTGGAACGAAGACACGGTCGTATAAGGGGATCAAGGTGACGATGGTGATGGGTATTAAGCTCTGCAGCGAAGCAGCAGGGATCTGGAAGTTGGGTCCTAAGTTGATGTCTAGAGTCGTCCCTTGACGCGTGTAGAAGGTGGAGATCTGTGCTGGTAGAGTGGCGAACAGCAATGCTGCTACCCAAATCGGCAGCAGTCGGAGCACTAGCTTCACTTCCTCAACTTGCGTTACGGTGGACAACCTCCACGGGCTGCTGCTGATGATGATCTCTTTATAAGTTGTTGCAGCAGCAGCTGCTACTCTAGCGTCCTCCTCCTCCGGCTGCTGCTGTAGGGGCCCCAGGATTGCTGCTTTGTCAAGAAAGCTGCAAAACCCAAAAGAAGAAGATCTCGTCACAAGAATCATCGACTCCGCCACCCACAAGCTTCAGCAGTTGCAGAAAGGGAAGGTGGGTTTGGGTGTATGTATGCATTACCGAAAGGAGTTGGAATGGGGGATCCGTCGACTCCCGGGGACCACCGATTCCTTGTCGCGAATCTCGAACAGCAACTGAGAATCAGCGGGGACCTCAAGACGCCACTTGCAAATAGAAGCAACGAAGACTTGCGCGATGCGTGAGAGCGGACTTCCCATGGGTCGCTTGTGTCTGTAGAATCCGAAGCCGGAAACAAAAGCACACAGGAACACAGCCATCAAGACAGTGGGAACTCCGAATCCCCAACCCCAACCCACGTAGTCCTGGATGTAGACGAACACTGTAGCGGACAATAGACCGCCGATGCTGATGCCGAACACCCACCAGTTGAAGAAGGACTTCTTCATGCCGTTCTCCTGCGCGTCTTCCTCATCGAACTGGTCCGCACCAAACGCCGCCACACAAGGTTTCATGCTCCCCGCGCCTACGGAAATGAGGTAGAGCGAGAAATAGAAGAAACCCACTTGACCCGCCGTTGCCGATGGACACGCAACTGCAGCAGCAGCTGTGGAGGTTTTGCTGCCGGCACCCAGGTCGCACTCTGGTGGCTTAAACACGGCCATTGTTACTGACAGCGTCAACATGATCAGTCCCTACACAAATCCACAAAACATGAGTCCAGAACCTGAAGAACAAACAGCAGCAAGAATGATGCAATTTTGTGCTAATTTGAACTTCAGATTTTCAAATTAAGAACTCGAGTCAACTTTTGATATTTACTCTTCAAGACCTCAGCAAGAATGATATAATTTTGTGCTAATTTGTGCTTCAGATCTTCAAATGGAGAATATAAACCCACTTTTGATGTATACTCTTCAAGACCTTTCCAACATAATGCCAATGCTGCTAGCTGCATTTCTTACCACCAAGTAGACAGTGGAGAAGATGAAGATGGTCCAGAAGCGACCCCAGTAAGCATCTGCGAGAAAAGCACCCAAAAGTGGTGCCAGGAAGGTGGTGCCAATCCAATTGTTGACATTTTTGGCTGACACTGCCGTGCCCTCATGCAACACATGTGTCAGGTACGTCACCAAGTTGGCAGACATGCCATAGAATGCCAATCTCTCACCAATCTCGATTCCTGAACATTCATCACCCACCAACCCATCCATCAACCACAACCCATTACCAAGAAAAGCAGATTTGCTTCATCCCAGGAATGAGCTCCTGTGGTTGGTTCTTCCTGGACACAAAACCTGTTGTGAAGTTGCTGCTGAGACTGACTGGATTCAGAACTCTGAGCAGAACCGCAGGTGCACTAGCTAGTCCTGATCTCCTTCCTCAAATTGTGCCAAGAAGAAGCTGCAAGCTAAGCAAGCTAAGCAATGGTAGGTTGTTTTCTTATTACCAATGATGAAGAAATTGGCTCTGAGTCGGCCAGAGGTTCTTTTGTCAATCGGCCTGCCACTGCAATCAACAGTGCCATCCTTGGCCAGACTGACCATAGTCTCCAGAGTTGGAGTTCTTGTTCTTGTTCTTCTACCACTGTGCCGCACATGATGATCATGATGCTCATCATCAGCATCTTCATTGCTGCTACTCTCATAGTACTCCTTGGATATTGGAACCACTTTCTTGTTGCTCTCAGACTCAACAAGCTGCTGTTGTTGCTGTGTCTGCCTGCTGCTAGCCTGCAATTCCCATGCCACCAGCAACAAAGTCTCATGATTCCTCACAACAAGCAAGCAAGCAAACTTCCAAGGTCTATTAGATTGAACTTCTTCTTGGGTTCTTCATGAAACCATGAACTGATTGATCTTTTCTTTCTCCATGAAGTGAACCTGCTGTTTGGATTCTCCCAAAACAAAACCCAACACAAAATTAGTTTCTTCTCACAAAGAAAGACAGACAGACAACCCCACTACTACAACAACAACAACATCAAGACTGCAAGTTTGAGCAGCTCTGGCTGCAGAAGAAGGAAAATGATTCTTAAATCATCATCATCATTGATTCTCTTGGAGAAACTGCTTGCTTGCAAGTTTCTTCCACCAACAACTCTCTAGTCTCCAGCTGAAAATTGCAAGAACGCTCCAAATCATCATCTGATGATGATCTTGGAGAAAATACTAGTGCTTGTGAATTTCTTCACAACAATTCTCAAGTCTCCAGCAGAAAATTGCAAGAATCCTCCATCTTACTAGAATGTCTGAAATTTATCTTCTGCAATCCATCTGAAATTCACAACTGCATTTTTTCATGTCTTTCTTCGGTTGTCTGGTGGTCGTTGTTTGCTGTTTCTGTTTTTTCTTTTTCTTTTTCTTTTTTGGGGCCCACAGTGACAGTAAGTTCTCGGAGAAACTCTTCTCATACATGATCTAGCTAAGGAACTATGATCTAGAGAGAATAAAAGGAGATTGGTGGAAAAAAGAGGGATGCCAGGTTACATACCATTAGAGGCAGGAGAGTGAGAAAAGTTGAGTCGCAAGAGAAAGAGAGAGAGAAGGGGAGAAGGGGAGAAGGAGCAAAGAAGGAAGAGCTCAGAGTGATGAGATCACTTCAGCCTTCTTGAATAAGAGTTTCATAAATAGAGCTTGCAGGTTGCTCTTTGTTTGTTGATACCTTTGCAATGTCCTTGTTAACACCGGTTATCATCCCCTGGATCTTTGATGGTTTTCACTAGGGCCAATGGGAATTTGGGATGATCATCACTTTGTCCAGAATATCCCACAATCAATCAACATCACATACATTTTTCCTGTATGTATTTTCTGTCCCCAATTTTTCATCTTCTCAAGAGAATTCACAAAGAAAGAATGAGCTCCTCTTGGAAACCACATCAAAGAAATTCGCCATTCTCAAGACAACTGACCAAGTGCTATGTACTACTCAGTGACCTTGGGCAACAAACTGTTATCATACAGATAACTTGTTTCAATCCCAATTCCTGCAAGATCTGTGGGTGGTGTTTTCCCAATCCCTACAAACTTGCAAGATATGCAGGCGGGTGTTTCCATTCCCCCAAACCTTGCAACACATGAGGGTGGGTGTTTTCAACTCCCCCCTACCTTGCAACAAATGTGGGTGGGTGTCTTTCAATCCCCCAAAACTTGCAAGATATGTAGGTGGGTGTTTTTCAATCCCCCACAAAACTTACAAGAAATGCTTTGGGTGTTTTTCAATACCCCCGAAACTTGCAAGATATGCGGGTGGGTGTTTTTCAATCCTCCCAAAACTTGCAAGATATGTGGGTGGGTGTTTTTCAATCCTCCTGAACCTTGCAAGATATGTTTGTTTTCAGTCAAGCCAGAGATCTAGTCAGGTTAGCCTCAACCAGGTGGACCATAACATGTACATGACCCAACAAATTGGTTTCAACTAAAACTTCATCCAGTAATGTTAGTGGGATCCAGTTCCGTATGTGTGGAGGCTGGCCTACAAATATGCAAAGATAAGAGAGATCTCAGTATTGAGAATTCCAGCTGCACTGGATCAAATAGACATTACTGAAGGAAAGAGGTGTGTGATTTGAAACCATTTGCCATAGCCTTTTGTTGCATCTATCAGCCTAGGGTATAATTTGCTTGTACAGAATTTGGATAAACTCAGTGGATAATAGCAAATGGGAAATAAGAAAATGAAACAAGGTGTGAATGAAAGAAATGTCCAAATTCTTTATATGAACTAGCTGGGATACCCATATATGGTTTTGAGAGGTGCAACACCTAGTAAAAATTCATGATGTTGTTGCTACGTTATTTTTAACAAAGGTGTGCCTAGTTTTACAACTTTCAACTGCACTTTGTAAGGAACTCACCAAGGTAGAGAGGGGGTAGGATGGGTGGTGGGTGGTCAATGCAAAAGGGAGCTGGATCAAAGCCCAAGTTGGGGCTTCATGACAGTCAAGGGTTGAATTTTTGGAAGATTGCTCATGGTGTCATTGGAATGCTGTTAGTCCAAATAGGAGATTATGTGAGGAATGCAAAGCCCAGGTTACTGCACTTCATGATCAGTAAAGGTGCTTGCAAGATTGGTTGCCCACCATCTGCAAGCTGATGTCTCCCTTCCCAAATTGTTGTCACATTAAACTTTTCTTTCCTTTTTTTCAGGTAAATCATTTGGACAGAATTGAGTTTTTCGTGAAGTACCCTGAACTGGGGGTACTGGGCTCCCCAGTTTTGCCAAAACAGGGGACAAAAACGAGAAGTCAGGTTGAAAACGGTACACAGGGATAAAGAAACATGGGACCAAACTAGGTTTCTCACTTGAATTGGTCCACCCACCATTTTGGATTTGTCTTGCCTGTGCCTTGACTGCCTCTCGTATTCTTCATTAAATGAAGGCTCAAGTCAAAATAAGATCCCTCAAACCTTCTAAACTGATACCCAGTTTCATGAAACAATATCCAATTTCACTCACTTTGTACCAATAGACTCAAATTGGGAATGAAACAGGGTTTAGAGGGTCAAACCAGGGCCAAAGATGGGACGACTTTACAAATTGGTTGAAAAACTTGGCAACTTCAGAGAAATTTGAACCTGATTTGCACAATGTAAAGAGAGGCAAAAATAACCTTGTTTCGCAGACCATTAACAATAACAACAAGCAACTAGGGTTCGGGTTTGTTGCTTTTGCCAAATCCTCAACCTAGTCTAAGGTTGTGACCTCTCTTTTTGTTGATCTCCATGGCTGAATTTGCCACCTCCTACATACCTTTGCAAGCCATTGCCAACAACTTTCATGAAGGTTGAGGAGGAGAAACTACTAGTGAACTACAACTTGCAAGCACTATGTATGATGGCATAGTGCACTCCTAACTTGTCCTTCACAAGATTTGGATTATGGCATAATGGGGTTGCATGGTTTGTGTGCAATGTGTTTAATTTGTGATCATTTTTTTGGTTGAACATCAAGTTGCATTGTTGCTAATTTGTGAATGGAAGTTGTGAATATGAAGCTTCAAGCTTGCACAATGTAGTCAATGAATGTACTTAATACTTATGCTATTGCATTTTGGAATTTGTAGGTTGGAGTCTAGGCTCAATTCTTGAATCCAATCTACTTGAACTCAAAAGTACATGATTTGCAAAGATTTGGATCTACAAGTTGTGACAACTCTTTTTAGATCCAATCAAAATAATTGATCTTGCTCAACACTCAAGTTGCTCAAGTTCATTGTTCAAGTAAGCATGCCACCTCATTATGCACTTGCAACTTGTCGTCAATGGTTGGTATCAACATTGTGTGTGAGTTTCAAGTTTGATGTGTGTTTCAGTGTGTGTTGATGGCCTCGACTCTTTAAGTCACCAAAGCCCTAAGGTTGATATTAATTGTGTGATTCTTATCTTGCACAAGCAAAAGTTAGCTTAGAAATAGTATGAAGCATAAGAAAATGTGTGAAATGAATTGTCGCTTCCAAGATGCATGGGCAAAGTTTACAGTAGGTGTTGATGAGAGGGTGCATTAGGTGAAATGTAAAGATTACAACAAGATTAAAACACACAATAAACTTCTAGTGCCCAAATTAGATTCCTTGTGGAAGCATGTTGGCCAAAGGAAATCAATCACATGTTTGGTAGTAATATGGAGATACTAATTTTTGAAAATGAATTAACATGTGATCAATCCACACATGGATATGTCCAAAAGGTAGGGATTATGTGGTCCAACATGTGGTTATAGGTGTTGAAATGTTGAGTTCAATTTGCATTCATTTTGTATTTAGTGTTTCAAGGTAGACCCATGACAAAGTATGAACAAATGTAGTATTTGTTTTTCTTTGCAAAAGTGTCTCATAATCTAGCCAAGCATTAAAGTAATTGTTTTAGTTGTGAGATTGGATGAATGCAAGTTACAATGTAAACAAAAAACGGTCACAAATTGATAATTTTCAATATCTATGGAACTTTGATATATCATGGTGGATGTTTGGAAAACATTTTGTGACTAATTTTTTCAATTAATGGTGATTTACATCCCAATACATAATTCTATCACAAAATTGAAACAAATATGAACAGATTAATTATTAATTAAAATACATTTTCACATTGCAACGACCCTATCACAATGTTGCAATTGTAAAAAAGGACTACGAAGGACTATATTGAATGGTAGTTTATCCATGAAATTTTGCACGTGTAAAAAGACAACCATGAAAAAGAAAATCACTAAAATTCTCGATTTTTGTTCAGGTGGTGAAGTTCATATAAGATGTTTAAAAAAAAATTGGTAATACATTATGTTATAATAATGATGAAGATTGTGATCTTTTCAAGTTGTAAAATGTTCCTCCATTGAAAATGTAGATGGGCTAAATGTTATTTTTACCATTTTACATTTTTTTAAATGGATTTTCAAAATTAATAAAAAAATGATAATTTGTTGTCAAATAAAGGTTCTAAATCAATGTTTATAAAATTATTGGTGTACTTTTACACAATGATACAACTACCAACCAATTGCATATTGATGCATTTAATAACTTATTTTATATTTGAAGCTCAAGTTTACTTCATGTGATCTCTAAAAAAATTCAAAGCGAATGAAATCTTACATGTTGTTAGTTTTTATACTATATGTAGTCCTAGTTTTCCCTATAATTGTCTACACCATACCATGCATCTACCCGATTGCTAAAAACTTGCATCATGTTGTGTTGATTAACACTAAGGAAACAATTTTGACTTCAAGTTTTTCTTTTCAACTTTTGCAAATTATGGAGTTTTTACAATGGACAATCTAAGTTTGATTTTCATCCATCGTTATGTTGTGGCAAATATTGGATGTGTGTTTATTTTATTCATACTTGAGCACTTAGTTGAAGGTGGTATTGCCACATCAAAGTTGTCATTTTTATACTCTAATGATGTACGGTGGTTTGTTTCAAGATCAAATTGTTGGAAGTCTTGTGTGTCTAGGAGTTGATGGCACCTTCACATTTTAATAAGGGGTCAAATTTAGAATTATTTTTTTAATGAAAATTGAACAAATGTCTGACTTTATCAAGATCCATTGTATGGCACATAGAACCAACCTTGTAGAGCAAAGTAAGGTCTAATTTTTTTTTGAAATGTGAAGATAAAGTGGATTATCATGTTAACACCTTTGAAGCAAGTCGAGAAAAAATGCAAAATATTGATTACAAATATGGTAGCTAATTATGGCTTAGTGGAATCAATCAAGGCTAACATGTAAAATTTGTGTGACATTTATATCATCTTGAGCATATCATGTGTTTTGGCCATGTTAAAATTTGTTCATGATTCAATGAAGTTTGTGCATGGCAGAGATGTATTGTAGGTGATTACATTGCAACTTTTTTAATTTGTCAAACAAACCTATACAAAATGTATGGTGATTCAAACACATCCTTCCAAGTTACAAACTTTCTAGAGTTCATTGATGTTGTTCCAAACATATCTTGTAGGATTGTGCAAGACTTGGTGACTAAATTCAATGATGGCACAAAACATTTGGCTTTCTATATTATGGGACAATCCCACATAGTCCATTATGTTGATCCCTTAACTAATTTCCATTCCCCATTACTCATGGTGACGTTGAAGCAACTACCATAGTTGTGAAAGCCTAATACACTACTACATGTGATTTGTTGGTCATTGAATTGGAATGCATGTTTATAGATCATGAATTGATGATTGTTCTTGGCATCATTTACCAACAATATTAATCACAACTAGATTATGGGTCCACTTTTGCAACTAATATGAGTTTGATCCAACAACATTATTGTACACCCACAAAACTTGGTTCATTTAGTTCATGGGCTTTTTAGCCACTTTCAAGGGATATTTTGGATATACAAACATCCCTTTTCAAGTTGACTGTGAAAACTCAAGCTTCAAAGGCCATGGAAAAGCTTAAAGATGAAAACATTGTCATTAAATTATGGTGTCAATTTGCCACAAACAATCTTTTGGTTGTTCATCTTTCTAAGTTATGAAACTTGTTTAAATGGCTATTATCCAAGTCATTAGTAGTGTAGAAGATGAAAGAACATTTTCCACATTAACCTTCATGAAATCCAAGCTTCGGAATCAATTGGTTGGGCATCTAGACATTGTTACACGCATGTTTATTCAAGATTTTTTCATTAAGGACAGCTTTTCTTTCCAAGTTGCTATTGTAGATTAGAATGATGGAGTTAAGGTCAAAGTATGAATGAATGCATGATTGTTTTCTTTTAATAGTATCATTTGTTTTGAAATTTGATGTGATCTATATTATGATATTATTTTTGTTAGCTATTGTAAGCACCATGTGTTGTAATGGGCATGGTCCTTGTGACCAAGGTCTAAATGCCATGCAATTTTTAAAAATTAATAGTTACATTTAAGTTTTGGATCCTACTTGTAAATGTTGCATGTTGCCCAATTGCATAATAGATTTGTATATTGAAAGCCTAAAACTTGAACACCTTTGCAAGCTTGGAGCCTAGTTTTTTCAATTGAGATGTGTAAATGGGAGCCATGCACAAGCTACCTTTACCAATTCAAAAGTTTTTGTCAAATTTCATTTGCATGTTTGTAGTTTAACCACATACATCACCACCATTCACATTATTAAAAACCAAAAATGTTGCAAAAACCTAGTTTTTTCAATTGAGATGTGTAAATGGGAGCCATGCACAAGCTACCTTTACCAATTCAAAAGTTTTTGTCAAATTTCATTTGCATGTTTGTAGTTTAACCACATACATCACCACCATTCACATTATTAAAAGCCAAAAATGTTGCAAAAACAAAGTCCTTATAATGATTGGATTAACTGGTCAAGTTGACATGACATAACAAAATATTCTTAAAATCTTATAAATTTACAAATTGGTAAATTATTTTGTTTTTATTGTTATAGTCCAAAAAGATATTGCAATATATTACTATGTAAAGGTTTATGGAAAAAATCATAAATATTTCATTTTCAAATAAATTCAAGAACTTTTGAAAGTCATTTAAGTAACAAAAGCACTAGTTGCAAATAAATATCATGTTTTTACATCCCATAAACTATAGTTTGGTTATCATCATTTCCTACTTTGGATTCTGAAAAAAATAACATAATGAAAGGATCTATGCAAAAAAAAAAAAAAAGAGATTTTATCAATGCATCAATTTTCAAGTCATATTTCCCAAAAAATAACATCGATTACAAAAAAATGACTTCTGATAATGTGAATACAACTCACAATACGTTTTTGGGGCAGTAACCACATGAGCATTGCCTTTGCACATGCCCTTGCCACTCGTGATACAAATTGAAAATATAAAAAGAAATGGGAAGCTAATCAATTGAAAGATAACATAAGGGGGGGTTGCAATTATATTTGGGAAGGGGCATGTGGCCAACACTGATTATGGCTAACCTATTTGGGCAGACCAAAAACAACATGATAGGTTTGCATTTAGTGTTATCGACACCTTCACAATGAAAATGTCTACCAAAAATAAAAAAATTGCAAGAACTATATTGCCTTCCTTACCTAATCTATTATTGAATACTTAAAAAAAAAAATTGTTTTCATGTTGAATAGGACTATGGATTCAACCATTTTTTACCTTGTAAAAAGTACCTAAAAATGTATTGCCACTTGCAATACATCTTCGATAAGAATTTTGGTTTCCATTTTAATCATATAACCTATGGTCAAGTACATTAGACATTCAATAAAATAATTTGAAATTTATGAATCCATATAAAATATCTTATTTGATAGGATGAAGTTTTTGTTCGAAAATCCCCCATAAACTCAAAAATGGTCATATGGTTTTTCTTTTTTAGGATAACCTTCTTAAATTGATATAAACCAATTATATGAATCCTTACACATTTCATTACCAATTGGATATGGATGCATTACATTACTAAGAGGTATTGGAATTCTTACATTGTTTCATCCTTAAAGGGACACCATAATATGCACTTGCCCACTTGTGATTGGCTCATTATCATATTTGATGCATCACTAAGGACATTTAACAAAATTTCACAATTTAATCAATTATATTTTTTGTTGACCTACAAAATGTGTTAAGTATTTAAGGGTTAAACAATTGACCAAACTTAGGAGTGGGTTAGATGATAGATTCCCTCTACTACCTCTTCTCCCTATCCTTATATAATAAGGTCAATTTATTATAAGAAAACACAAACAAAAGGTGAATTAATTGTTGTAGGAATAATGATAACCTTTTGAGTTATTTGTCACAAGGCCAATAGATTGTGTTTCAAAAAGGTATTGGTGAAGAAGGTTCTCAGAATAAACCTTTTTGTCGCATGGTTGGTGGTGTCACATGTGTGTCCTATTTGAAAATTAAGTTATGTTATTTCTAACATGTATATATAAAGGAAGGTTGTTTGTTTGTTTTGTTTATTTGTCACATTAAAATCTCCCAAACCATGATGCCTCTTGCCACACTTTTGGTACCATTGGAAAAACCTTTTATGAACACAAGTGCATCAAGATGGCTTCATAATGTTTTTGACCTATGGTGGAAAAATTGTTGAATATTGAACATAATTTAATGAAAATTCATCTAAATCAAAAGTAAAAACCATAGGAAAATTTGGGTGCACTCTTGGTATTGTTAGAAAGCCTTCAATGAGTATGATTTAATGAAGGTTATTTGAAATTTCTAAACCTAAAGTATAGGAGATATTGAATCTTGAGTATTTTTCATTGGAAATATGATTAAATTACCCCAAAAATGGTTTTAAAAGGAAAACAATAGTTGTAGAACCAGAAAACACTTGGGCCAACAACACAACTTACATTATTTAGAAATAACTTTTAAAAATCCAAGAAATCCAAAAAAATTGTTAAAATTATTCTAAATAATTTTTCTACATTCCAAAATTTGATGATGCACACACATATGCAAAAAAATGGTGTATGTTATGGTGCATATCCTAAATGAGTGTTTTTAATCATGCAAAGGTAATTATCAAGTTAAGCAAAAATTTTGTTTAGTAATGAATTAATTCATGAAACATACATAGAAAAAAAAATCAACGATAAAGTACACCAACCATTTGTGCAAAGGAGCCATCTTTAGCTTTTCCCTTTTGAACTAGGCACATGGCTTTTTGGGAGGGGGGTGGGGGGATCAAGCTGCACATGGAATCAATATTTGTAGATTCCATAGTTGAACCATAAAGATGTTTTTTTCTCAAGATATGTAACATTTGAACCCTTGCTTGCTATGGGTATGTCTCGATTAATTTGACCAT
>Ga0209208_10005018_pt1 | contig 18556 bp, 8 predicted proteins | sample S1TSphfallax_3_FD_187694 | JGI IMG/M metagenome (GOLD analysis project Ga0209208, IMG submission 187694) | Host-associated microbial communities from peat moss isolated from Minnesota, USA - S1T2_Fd - Sphagnum fallax MG (SPAdes) (version 2) | ecosystem: Host-associated > Plants > Peat moss >... | reverse complement strand
TTTCAGGTGCAAGTGCTGCTGTTTGACATCTTGAAGATCTGACAAAACTTTTCATGCCTAACTTTGCAGGTGAATGAGAGAGTTCCCAACCTACTGGTGTCTGTTTCTCTTGGACAGCTGATTTGCCGGTTTACTGCCAAGAAAGGAAGGTGCATTGCTAAGAAAAACCTATGTTGCTGAATCAACAGACTTGGAAGGGGATCACTGAATTTCAACTTGTTCTCAGGTACAAGAAGAGGCCTGACTTAAATTGACCCTTTTTCAGTCGGTATGTACAAAGCAATTTGCACCTGGGCTTTGAAATTGCAAGCATGTGCTGTTTTTATCTTTTTGGCTCTTTGTTGACAGCTGGAAGTTTGTCTATTCATGTCACAGCAACAACACCGTCACATGTGTGTTATCTATTTTTTGTCAAAAATTTAGTCACTACTGTTGTTAATCCAGATCACAACTATGGACCCTAAGCATTATTGATTCAGTTGTCTTGGTGTCCTGTCTGGTTATTAGCTGTTGCAACCATAACACAAGCTTAGAAGTGAATTTGGATTTGGTTAACTTCAAAATGATCCATATGTGCATTTTAATGAAGGAGGGAGTCCTTTGTTGTCAACTCCCTTTGGGAATTTAAACATGAAAACCTATTACATGATTTTACAAGTGTTTCATGAGTCTTGGGCATGTGCAAGTGAGACCTCAAATGAGGCCATCTACACCCCACTTTGTCATGCTACAATTTTTATCACATGTGATCCACCAATCTAAACCACATGATAGAAATCATTGTACTTCAATTACAAAGGTGTAGCATAGCTAGGGTGGACATGCAGGATCCCATCTGAACTTCAAAGTGAAGTACAGTAGGCTTACAGTAGTCTTACTATGAGAGTCCTGTCTAGGTAACATTGACACTAATACACAAAAGATCTCTAGAAGAGTACCATTGGTAGTGCAAAGGGAAGAGGTTTACCCTTGCACTTTTTTGTGTAACTATGATAAACCTCCTTTTCCAAATTTTAATCATTACACATGACAACATGGTTGACCAATGTTTAATGGTGAAACATTCAATTGGTGTTTTATGGGCATATTGGCTTTTGTAGCTCACATGTTATTTTTATGCTTATTGGGTCACAGAATAATAGCATCGATAACAGATTATAAGCATGTCACATTGTGAAGCATTGTGGTTTGAGTAACACATCATGGAATTTGATGCTGTTGAAATATGCAAAATGACCACCAAACGAAGTATGTCTGTCATCTTGACAGTTTGGCTTTAATTCAAAGGTTGATGTCCAAGCTAGTTTCCACTCCTTAGTCTCCAATTTATTGGATGGTATACAAATGAAAACATATTCATGGCAACTTTTTTATGACACAAAACATTGTTAGTGAACAGTAAATGTTCATCCTTTACTCAGCACAACACTTGCCACACAAAGATGTGAATGTGCCTTCCCCATCAACAAATAAATTCAAATTAGCACTAGTCATAATGGTGACCAACTAAAATGGGGTGTTTTGTTTGTTGTTTAACAATGTACAAAATGATCTAAAAGGATGTGAAGATGGAATTTAAAGAAATCTAAGGCTACTATTTCCACAATGTGATGTATGATCCCAAAATGCTCTATCCCACAAGAAAATAATCTACCATGAATGATAATGTATAAGGCATGCAAAATTTGAAAACACCAATCATGTCAGCAATTTTGAAATAATTAAGGTTATGTCCCAAATGAACTTTTCATGTCCAAAACTTTCCAAGTATGTGAAAATCATCAAAGAAGAATTATAATATGAGGGAGAGAAATGATGAGTGTTGAGATTTGAAATTCCTTTCTTTTTGCGTCCAACCTCCAAATCTACAACTCTATTAATTGATATAGGAAGAATATGCATTCATGTGAGTCTGGAGTGATAACACCACAAAGGTATCTTTTGAGGAAAGACAATGTCAATGTGTTGTTGAGTGGATTGAAATGTTGATCAATATTGTACAATGCACAAGGAATGAAAACGCATAAAGAGAAAGGTGTATGATCATTGGATCAATGGTTGATAGTAAAGGTGTTAATGTTGACATGAGCTAGAACATCTAAAAGGAAAAGTTGTTACTTGACCAAAAACCTAAAGGCAAGAGAGAAAGCAATGAGTAGTCAACCCCCCTAATCTTAATAAGGTAGTGATAATGACTGAAATAAAGTCGCTTTAAAAAGTTTAAAACTTGAAAGAATAATGGACTCAAAAGATGTAAAACAATGTAGTGTCACCAAAAAGGAGGACCTACAAATCCTCTCAATGTGACTGACGTTCCAACATGCCTGGACTCAGACGAGTCTTTCCTTGCACAGCAACAAGCAACCACTCTGATCAACTCCGGCAGAGTCTCTTCCCTTACACTCTGATCATTGCCAAACGGGGACCTCATGCACACCTATTCCACCGAAATGTCTGCAGGAGCAAGAGCTTCCAGCTTTACTCCCACAGTCTGCAATTACACAAGCACGCAAATGCACACCACCTCTACAAAAGCCAACCCATTCAAGACAGAACCACAAAAACAAAGCCTCAGAGTCTGCCCCTTGTCCCTGAGCTTTTAGTCATATTAACAAAAATGAATGAGTAGAACTTGTCTGCTCTTACAATGTGTATTCCTAGAGTCTTGCAGTACCCTGAAAGAAAACCAAAACCAGTCCCTCAAGCTCCTCACATGCTAATTCCCTGGAGAGATTGCTAGCCTGAAACTACCAGATCTGCGCAGCGGAAGAAGATTTCAACAGCTACCTCCCTTTTCTCCAGAGAGTGCTCCGCATAACATAACCAGCCTCCCAGATCATAACTCCGCCGCCTTCATCACTCCCTTCTTTTCGGCGGATCTAATTACTTCAACCCTTCAGCAAAAGATCAGCACCAGAAGCAGAAACCCAGTAACCGGAACCAGGTGGGTGTTCGATCTCCCCACAACCGGTCACATGTAGAACTAGTGTGGCCTGTGCCATTGGCCCAAGTGTTACCACATCCTTAAGTGATTTTTCCTTCCCAAAACCTGGTTTTTTGGAATTTATTTGAATTTTCAGCTGCAGAAATCACTTTAAAATTAATATCTCTCACATTCTGAATCCAAATCTTACCAAATAAATTCCATTAAATCGTGCCCATCAAGATCTTTCCAACAACACCAAAGGCACATTCTGATTCCTCCAAAATTTTCAGCTAGGATCTAATTTTATTTTCAGTGAAGAAATCATTCAATATTCAAAAACTTTTGCACCACAAGTCCAAACACCATGGAACCAAGTTGATGCACCCCTCCTCCTCAAGAACCTTCCAAAGAGACCAAGAATGCCATCTGAAGCATCCCAGTTCAGTGAATCTCATAAGTATAAAACAAAACAAAACAAACAAACAACCTTGCTTCATAGATACACTAGTGTGGCCTGTGCCGTTTGCTCAAGTGTTACTACATGTTCAACCAATTTTTCCTTCAAAAACCTGGTTTTTGGAATTTTATTTGAATTTTCAGCAGCAGAAATCACTTAAAAATCAATATCTCCCACATTTTCCGGATCCAAATTTTACCAAATAAATCCATTAAAATCTGGTCATCAAGCTCTTTCCAACAACACAAAGGCACATTCCAATTCCTCCGAAATTTTCAGCTAGGATTTAATTTAACTTTCAGTGAAGAAATCATTCAGTATTCAAAAACTTTTACACCACAAGTCCAAACGCCATGAAACCAAGCCAATGCACCCCTCCTCCTCAAGAACTTTCCAAAGAGACCAAGAACGCCATCTGAAGCATCCCGGTTCAGTGGATCTCATAAGTACAAACAAAACAATCAAACTACCTTGCTTCATAGATAGATTTCAGGAAAGGAAAGTGAGCATTATAAAAATATAAAAATGGTGTTGCACAAACCAAAAAGTTAGGATCCTAAAAACTTCTCCAAACTTAAGAGGCTAACAAAACGTGTTGAAAAATGATGTTTAAAAAATCCCATCATGACATCCACTATACCAAAAGAATTTAAAGGGGTGCAAACATCACTTAAGGAACACAATTGACAAGAAAGTTTAACGAGGACCATTGAACATCCTTGTGGTTGTTGTTGTTCACTGGGAAGCAAAATAATCATATGCTAATAAAACAACAAAATAACTTAAATATGTGAACTCCATGATCATAAATCCAAATAAATGGTAAAGAAAATTGGCTCTTCAAGACCAAAGGACCTTAAAATGAACTAAAGCAAACAAAGGACCATCAAGGGATCACATTGACAAATGCCCATGTCAGACAGAATGACATTGAGATCCCTTTTGCAATTATCATGATTGAAAACGCCAGGTTCACCTTGTGTTCACCATTGCATAATAAACACATTAAAATATCATCCCAATAGCACATGTCTAGTCCAATTGAAAGTTATTGCCACATGCCTTGGAGAACCAGAAATGTTATTAGGTGAGCATGTGGGTGTGAATGGTATAAAAGTTTAACCAGTGAACATGTGAACAACATGGATGGATGAAAAATATGGATGAAAAAGAATGAAAATGGTAGGGAATGATACTTATGAATGGAAAATGGATGCAAGGTGGATGAATAATGTTGGAATGATTGATGAAAGTTGAAACTAGATGATTGAAAACCCTAAATGGAAGATGGATGAATGAAAATAATAAATAAATGAAATGAAAACTATGGACGACATGTGAATGATTGATTAAATGTAGGTGAATGAAAACATTGGATGAGAGATGATGAATATGTCTTGATGAACAATTGATGGATTCAATTACAATGGAATTCATTATCCTTTTTGAAGGTACTTCTTGTAGCCTAGATTTTGCTCTTAGCTTATTGGCACTCAATGTGTTGAATAAGGTCTTTATTATTTTTGAAGGATGTTTGATTTTTAGTTAGCTCCTTTGATTCTGCTAACTTTATGTTTATACATGAACAATCTTATTGCATAATCCATTACTGATAATTGACAATGATTGCACGATAGGACAATGAAATGAAGAATAAATTTACTCATAATCCAAAATTCATTTTCCTTGTTTTTTCATCAAATAATTCAAATCTAAAAATTATGCACAAGTGATGGTTTTAGATCAGGATTCTCACATGTTGCATTGTTGCTTACATCACAAAAACATCATCAATAAAGTATAAGTTGATACATTTAAAAAGACAACACACACAACCTAAACTCAAACAAATATATTTGAATCATTTGAACGCATTAAGATCCACAACAAACAATGTTAGCATAGAACAAGCTTTGATAAAGGTATGGACATTGAGAAGGTGAATCTCTTTGGTAGTTTAGAATGGCTTTTCAATATTGGATTTTGACATGGAACTAAGGCGAATCCAATTGTGAAGGACATTTTGATCTTTCTTCAAACCATGTTGTGCCATATCATCAAAAGCAGAATATAACTAAAAGAATGAAATATTCAACTCCATGTTTGCCACTCTCACAAGGAAAATCACCATGTTAAAGAATGCCTAAAAATATAATTGCCATGGATAAAAAAAGGACATAAATTTTGAAAAGGAATAATCACAAATGGATTAAAGGATTTGAATAAACACCTTGATATTGTCCTCATTGCTATAAAAAGATGATGTATTGACTGCCACCAACTTCATCAGTTGAACCTTGCATAAATAATTGTCAAAGTAAGACCAAATCTCCTTGAAAACTTGAAGGTCATTTGCATGGAACAAGAGAAAAAATCATTGATGTTCATAAACATGTTCACACAAAATGAAATGTGACTATGTAATTGTCCACCTTATTCCATGGAGGATTCATAGTTAAAGGATTACAAACTAATGGAATTGGGAGGTTACCAAGGCCATCTTAATGAGTTTTTTTTAACAATGTTTTAAATATATTATGGATGATCATTGGATGAATTTTATCCATGTGATTGAAAGGTGAATGTTCATGGATGAATTTTGTGCATGATGGCATTGGCAATGATTTTAGCAATGATTGTGGCGATAATAATTGTTGATGAATTATCTTGAGATGTCATCCATGATATTTCCTATTTGTTGGTCTAACCACATTTGTTTTGCAAAATGTGTCTAGTTCATGTATTTCATGAAAGAAGTTATGTGTTTCAAATTCATTCTTTGTGTTTATGCACCTAAACAACCAACAAATGTAACAATAAAACAAAAATTGCAAATTGTGAGGACTTGGAATTTCTACTTACAAGACTTGGTTTTAGGATGTTGAACTATTGAATTGCATCAATGAGTGGGAAGAGTAGTTGAACGATCAAGTGATTTTGCTAGTTGTCATTCCTTATTGTATGCTTGAATTTTACAAGCAACTTATGGTTGAGACTCCCTAGGAAGAGCTAAAGTACTTCCAACCATAGTTCAAATTCCCTAATGAGAACTATAATTGAATTCTTCACATAACAAGTCTGTTGAAACACTTTCAATGTTCTCCTATCCCATAACCTGCACCCTTATGTAACACATACAAACAATAGAACTTGAATTGCTCAAACTTATTTCTTGTGTTGGAAAGCTTCTTATCATGCTACAAAGTTCAAAAAAACCAACAAACAAACTTGGGACATGAATGGCACATTTGAAAAGTGGGAGGAAAAGAATGAGATGTCAACTACCTCTTTGGCATGTCAAATTTGATGCAAAAGGCTATGTACAGCAATATTTAAGAAGTGCAAACCATAATGGTTTGCTATGGTGTTTAAAGTTAAGTAGGTTCAATTAAGTTTGTGCAACTTTATGAAAATATTTTTTGTTTCAAGACCATAGAATATTTGGTGTTTTCATACAATTACTATATTTTTTCCAAATGCAAAAAGAGCTAGACTTTGGTAATGGTATGCTAAGCTTGGGCATGTTATGAAATGGAAGCAAAAAAACTGAAAAAAAAGGCTTACAACCAAAGCATATGGCTGCAATTTATGTTTATCTTCCAAGGTTTTTCATTGTTTTTAAGTCTTTATATTCCCCACTAGTACCATAATATGCAAGTACCAACCGACCAGTGGAAGAAGAAGACTACAAAAACAGTGCTGAGTGACAAAAATTCAAGATTCGTACAATCAAATTTTGCGTTGGAAACTAATGCACATCCAATAATACAATGATGAATCAAAAGGCTTCCACATAATTCCCCCAAGATATAACAGTTCATGTCTAGTCCCATATCGGTGTAGGTGGGAAGGAAATGAAACTAGGGACAATTTTGCAAAGAATGGATTGGATACGTGATTGTGGTCATGAAATTGACATGCACACTAATATCAATCAAAACATTTTCAGAGAAATGATGACCCACATGAGGACAAGGAACACATTAGAACTTACAATGAAAAGCAAAGGGTAATAGAGTTCAAGGGTAGGGTTGCATGTGCTATTGAGGTTTCGTGAGAGACATGTTCACTACACAGAGGGTAGTAGCAAAAATAGGAATAACATTCAAACATCCCATGTGGTTGGTTAACAAAGGGTAACTTTTTTAAGAAGTTAAAACAGGTAGAGAGAAGATGGATTATGATGAACAATTGAAACGATAAATGCAATTTGAAGAAATTCAAAGCAAGAAACCATATAGTATGACAGCACACAAGGAGGGGACTACAACCCATAGTTTCTGCTCATGTAGATTGTTTCTAAAAACATGATATATCGTGGTAATGACCCTCAGGATGCAACAAAAATATTTCTTTGTTTCTACGTCCATTCTTCAAAGAGGCTTGCATTCTCTCCATTTATCTAATTTGTTTGATAACTTCAGATAAAATTAGTAAACATTAACTAATTCAACACTGGAGTATTCATTGGTCTAAATGTTCAGTGCACGCAAACCGTTACATTACAGTTACGCTTGTCAAAATTGGATTACATAGCTTACATGGATTACAATATTCCCTCATTTTAAAATTATGAAGTAGCATTTCCATATACTATAATAGTCGCTATTCTTTGAAATGTAGCTTATGGTCATTAGAATGACATTTAATGTCAAACTTTGATATTTTTATAAATTTTCTTCCACTATATTCAACGATGACACTGTTCTTAAGTATAGTTATGGAGAATACGGAAATAGAAAATGCCATAACAATTTTAGCGTAATCCAGTTGGTAATGATGCCAGTTTTCTTGTAAAATCTGCTTTTCTCCCTCCCCAAGAAGGTAAGGGGAAAGAAAGCATTGTCAATTCATTAGTAAGGAATATAACTTCTAAGTAAGTCACAATCAAGCAAACAAAATAGATGTTTAGTGCTTCGATAACCAGCGTAATCGGTTATTTCACAACAATACATTTTCTTTTATCTCCATATCATTTATCTTCCATCGTATTAGGAGGTATTGTTCACTCTCCACCTTGAAAAGTTTCACTTGCAATATTCATTGTATAGTTATTGTAGAGCACATGGATTGTTTTCAAATTTGGTAGTACATTAGTGGCCACAAAATGCTTTTGGTTCTTTTCGCTTGCTTGCGTGTAACAAAAACTACAGGACCCAAAAGTGTGAAGACCTGGAGATATAATGCAAGAAGCACACAGATAAAACCTTGGATGACATGGCAGGCATGCCAATCACAGGAACGACAAGGCTGTGATGAACAAGGAGCATGAGATAGTCGGAAAGCTTACCCCAACTTTGCAGCAAATAACATACATTCACCCACCCAAGGACTAAGCATCAAGTTATAAACTTAGGACCAAGCACACTTCAAAGTTGTTCCTTGAGTTTCCATGCTATGTACAGAAGAGTGAAAATGCGCACAAACTGAATGAAAATTTCTTAAGACAATAATGTACAGCTTGAAATTTGACACTGCCCCAAAAAATCTGGTATAGCAGGTAAAAGAATGCTACACTAAACAAACGGTTCTGGGCTATCACTGAGGTCATCATGGGCATCAGTACAAATAACACACGTTTCCTGGCAGAGCCGTCGGCCGCACCTTTAATCCTCGACATCTGACAATGTACAGCAAATACTCGACGCTACTTCCTGGAAATGTACAGAAAACTTACAGTATTTTCCTTTGATGTTTCTAAGTAAATAACGCATCCTACACCTTACATCACAGTGCGCGGCTGCTGGATCCGGTACATGTGAGCCTTCCTCGGGAGGTTCACGTAGTTGTTCGGCAGCTTATCGTGATTCTTCAAAGGCTTGCACCAATGTGACTGCATTTTCTGCACCTTTGTCAACTCTTTACAAGCGTTCACGTTCAACGAACCTATTTCGTCATCGCTGAAAACATCTGGAGAACAATGAACCAAATACCCGGAGTTAGCACGCAAACAGCAGCAAGCGTATCGACGACACTGTAGACAGCCTTCAACGGCACAAGAGCAGAACTCAACAAACATCGAGAAAAAGCGCCGTACACAGACCAAATACATGCTGTGCAAGGAAGACGTGATATGGGCATCTAACGAGTTGCTCATTCTGGCAAACCAACAACGGAGGTACTTCCACACCTCTCAAGCAACCCATTTTCTGGCAGACAAAGCTGACGAACTTCCAACAGATTATCACTATGTACAACCAAATAGTAAAACAAAGAGACAAGCCTTCAGCGTTCAAAAAAGTACAAAGGAAGAACATCAAGGACAGAGACCTAAGGCACGACCCTAGGGGACTTCGACTCGGGATCGAAGTTACAGGACCTAAGGAACCGTACCGTAGTCAACATCGAAGTCCAGAAACTCTTGAGATGCTTCTTCTTCCCGTTGAAGCTGCTCTTGATACTCCAAAAACTCTTCAAGATCGACAAGCTCTTCCAAGTCCTCAGCGAAATGAACCTGCTCGTCAGAACCGGCAAACCGCTCACTCACCCAACACTCCCGAAAAGTGGGACTGGTTTCCATCAGAGTCCACCACTCGGAAGAGAAGTCCTCAGGCACACGATAAGCCGCGGGAACAAACAGAGGCGCATTGGGGTTCAGCCTTGACACAACAGCCGCCATCTTTTCCGCCGTCTCCATCATACCCACTGCACTATCTTAAAAAGTAAACAGATCTATTCTCTCCCTCGGCCTCAACTAAGATCACAACAGACATACAATTTCAGTAGCGAGGAAGATGTCGCACTTTCGTTTCACTTACGCTGGCAAAACCCCAGCAAAAAAACTCCCAAATCACTCCACCCCCAGTTTCCTCCTCCACCTATGCTCAAGAAAACCTTTTAAAAAATCCTAAGTTAAGCATTCACGGCTACACAACGTAAATCGCTCACTTCTGAGGACGGCTAACAGCAAAACATCCGGATTTCTAGTGAGCACAGAGAATCAGAACGCACACAAGGAAAGTCCCGAAGAGAAGATCTTCGCGCACCACAGAAATGAGTAGAACGACGGGCGTTTATGAAGAAGACCGTCTCACGACTCCCCACGACGAGATAAGAAAAACTCCAAGTTACCATAGTTAAAAAGTAAATTCAGTGAGAGAAGTTTCAGCAGTGTTTTTCTTTTCTTTTTTTCTTTTCTTTTCTTTTCTCGGGGGCGAAATTTCGTCACTTGGCGATAAGAAAAACAAGGGGCTGCAAATCCTCCAAAGGATTTCTATTAAAACAAATGGAACAAAGTCGCCATATTTCTTGGAGGAGAAGAACAAATCTGTGGCTGGAAAATAGCAGGGTTCAAATTTTAAGAAAATTTGCTCTGTCCTGTAGCCAAACTTGGCTAAAGTCATCTTCTAAATGACTGCCAATCTGCCTGCCTGACCCATTTGAAAAAAAAAAATCCTCATTTCAAGTCCCCTTCCAGTGTTTATTTTAGGAATTTCTTTTGTAGCCAAAGTGGCGATCATCCATAGGAACCAGCCTTTCTTTCGCTGGCTATATATAGCAAAGAGCAAAGTGAGAAATTAAAAGTGCAAAAATCATGTGCTTTGGTGAGATTCTCAATAGCCATAATTTGAAAAAATACAAAAAAATCGCCAGATTTCTAGATGTGGTTCAAGTAATTACCCAGAAATATTTAGCTCTATAGCCAAATTTGGCTAAATCCTCTTCTGGACCATCAACAATTTGGCTACATAACAAAATTGGCAAAAGAAATATTATTAAGTAGATGTTGAAAAAGTGTTGATCATCTTTTATGAAGATTTAGCCAAATATGGCTTTAATCTCTTTTAATATTTTGACAACCTCCAGAATCACATCATTTTTATTTCTTTTAATTATTAATTTCGTTCGCTTTCTGGCGAAATTTCGCTTCAAAAAAAGAGGCTGCGACTCCCATCCTTGCGACAGTGCGTCTTGAAAGGCCTTCCATCTGATGAGTAAGTAATAAGTTACCCAGAGAGTTAAAATTGAACGGACGGCTAACAATTATTACCATTGCTGACTTTACAGTTCCATCCTCCGTTTAGATGGATGATAATATGAATTCCGTCGACATCCATCGAAGTATATTGATTGATTTTTAGCTTTCATTTGCAGGTACCTAGTCAGAAGGAGAATAATAGCCTCCTTACTAGACTCTATTCAGACTAAAATGATTCAGGTCCCGAACTCTGAAAGGCCGTCGTTTTGTTGTTTTCTCATCTTTTAGTTGGCCACCCAGGTCCTGAAATTCACTCAGTGAACGCGCATGATGGGTCCGTAAGTGGATGAGCATTAGTTCCGGGTCGCTCTCATGTGAAACAGGTTTCCAGCAAGTAGTGATGATGATGATTTTCCATGGTGATCCTCTTCGTACGCGGACGTGTCAGACGGCCAAAGCTCCGGTTGGTCCAGTTGGCAGCGAATTATTCACTTGGCCATGGAGTTTATCCACAGGGTTGGCCCTAGGTGAGGGGGACGCGGGGTGATATTTTGTACGGTAAACTCATCGCAGCCGTCGTCTTCACAGTACACGAACAGTCACGATGCAGCCGTTCCGAAGTCTCCAGTGACGGCATCCTTGCACGTGCGAGGCTTTTACTGAGGAGCTACTAATAGACACCTATTACGGAGACTGCTATGTTACGTACGTATGATGTAAGAATACGTATTTTCACAATAATATACAATCAAACCGCCACCCCCTTCTCTAAAAAAAAACCCCCTTCTTTGGTTACTATTCTTCTTAGGTCAATTGTTCCTTCATCATAAAGACGTAATGTTTTTTAAAAAGTGTATTGGGAACTCATGTTTTCATCCATTCCTTTACAATTTTCATAAAACTCACCTGCCCTTCCAATGGGCTTTAAAAAATTTAGGTATGCTTTATGATTTTAAAATTGTAAAAAGCCTGCTTCTCATCTTGTTGCTCCCACATTGCTGTCCAATCGTGATCTTTATGCACGGTCAAGCCCAAGGCCTCGGGCTTTACTTACCACTTTTTTAAATTCATCATAAATACCTAGTGTTTTTGAAAGAGTGTATTGGGAAGCCACATTCTCATCTATTTCTTATGCGGGCTTTAAGATTTTTGTGAAGCTCGCCTACCCTTTCCACAGACTTTACCAAAATTAGGCAAGCTTAATGAAAATCATAAAGCTCACTTCCCATCTTGTTGCTCCCACATTGTCATGCAGTTGCAATCTGTGTGAATGGCAAACTCCAAGGCCTGGGGCTTCATTATAAAAACCTAATGTTTTTTAAAAAGTGTATGGGACATCATATTTTCTTATATGAGCTTTATGATTTTCTCTATTGGGACATCATAATTTCATCCATACCCTTTCCATGGGCTTGATAAAAATTAGGCAGACTTGACAAAAATCCTAAAGCCAGTGCAGTTGCAATCTCTATGCATGGTAAATCCCCGGGCCTCAGGTTTTACCTACCACTTTTTATTTGGCCGTGGTATTGCAAGTGTGTATTTTTCTTCCTTTTATTTTCCTAAATAGAACCATGCATGTATTGGTACTATATAGGGTCGCCTGCATCACAGGTCATGCTTTCTTCCTTTTTGTTGTCCCAAATCATGGGTCACACTTTCTTCATGCTATTGGCCCACAAGATTCGCAAACTTCTAAAAAGACGGTGACATTGAACCAGCACCCACCAGTGCACCATGAAGGATGGATGGTAAGTGGTTAGGAAACAGTTTTCTGTTGGGTTCTAGTTCCCTAGCTAATCATGGTGGTTAGCTCCAGGCCTTTTTTCATTACCTACCTACTAAGTGGGTTGTTAGTAGGTTAGTAGTAAAAACAGCCCTTACCTATGTATAAACCATCTAATTACCTATTAGTTACCTATTTTGCCACCTATCTACATATATACATATGATGGTGCATTCACACTTGATGTTAAATCGGTGTTAAATGAAAATATAGGTGGCATCCTAGGTGGAACTCAATGTTAAATGAGTGCTAGCTTAACATAAAATTTTCATGGTAAATAGATTGTAGTCCTAAATAACTAGCATGGGGACTCAACACTAAAGTCCTTAACACCAAGTGTGAAGGCACCTTGAGACCTACTTCTTAGAGAATTGGTTACCAAGGTGAAACCAAATATTAATGCAGTTGAGGTTCATCTCCAACCGAGTAATAATGGGCATCCAGTTGATGTTGGGGTGGTGGGTGCTTGGTTCACTGATGGAACATGGACCCTGAAAATATGTTTTTGGAAGGGGGGCAGGGGGCAGCCCCGGGGCGGGGGAGAGGGGTGCACGAGACCTTCTGGAACCTTTTTAATTCAACAAACCTAACAAGTCAAGACATATTGAGTCTTCATTGACTGAAGATGACTTGAGACAAATCTGTCAACTAATAAAATAACGAATGAATGATATGGATTTTTAATCATCCACAGGGGCGCAACTCAAGGCAAACTAGCATGAAGCCCTCGCTTGGACAAATGCATAAAGTTACCAGCTCAAAATAAAAAATTCCCATTTAGGGCATGACGCAAGTGACTTGATACTTTACAGAATTAGCCCGCAATGGATCAGCACAAAATCGAGAAGGTGGTGGGTGGGAAGCGGGTGAATCCTCCGAGATAAAATCCTCGGAGATAAAAGCTTAACTACAATATATTTACCCTATGCTAGAATAGTGGGCCAGTGTCTCAGCATTTTGGTACCAATAATGGGTGAGTGGAAGATCATGGAAATGTACACTAACTATTCACCATTCTTCAGTTGCTCATTTGGTCCTCTGAAATCATCAAGTGACATATCAATCATCTAGGTACTCTAAAGTTTATGCCCCTATTGTCTACATGAATAGGAAAAAAAGGTACCAAAAACAAGTTTTTCTTCTAAAAAAACCTAAATACAGTCACAAATGGGTATATATATTCTCACAGCTGAGGAATCTGACAGAGCATACGCTTTTTTGAGATTTGAGAGAGATCATGTTTTTCATCATTTTTGGTTTCAGCATTCCTTGAATCTTAAGGACTCTCACAATGATGAAAACCTGCCATCAATAAAACAAAGCACCCAACAAAGGGGAGAAAAAGGTGCAAGATGGAAGGGCCCAAGTCATGGGAAACAAAGAATCCTCCAAAAAGGAAAGAGAACAAATCAAGTACCTGAACACCACCAATTGTGAGAATCAGATCAGGAGGGGAGGAAACACTTGAGAGAATGCCTAGCCTAATAGAATCCTTATCTACATAGCACACCTCAAAATAGAGAGGACACTTGTTACAACACCATGGAACACCCTCTATTTATAAAATGAACACATAACCAAAAGAGGAAGACCTTCAATGCCTTTCACTCTTCACATCATGTTAGCATATCAATGAAAAAAACCATTGACCTCAGGATGCAAACACCCAACCTTATTTCAAAAATTTCAGATGGTGGTCATATTCTGGTTTTGGTGTCTTATTCAGCTATTATTTCAGTATTTTTCTTAGGTGGGACAAGTGGTCATATGCTGGTTGATTTTGCAAGTATCACTTTGTGACTTACAAATGGGACAGTGGGGGAGCAAGGTTTTTATGATGTAACCAAACTGGCAATCATCCACAAAAAGACTTACCCAAATTTGGCTATAGACCAGATATGAAGATAAAAAATTAAAGCAATCCTTTTATATTCTGGCTACCTGCTAGAACCTGTTGTAGAAATCTGATTTTTTTTTAATAACTGGAAATGTAACGAATTAGGGCCATTTTTTGCAAAAATTCCTTTGAGTGCGGAACTGGGGAGTACTTTTGGAACAGGCCTTCATAAACCTATTTACCACTTGATAGAACCATGTTTGGTGTCTCAAGTGCTGCATAATATTTAACAATACACGTTAAATGATTAATTTTCTAATCTGTCAAATATTATTGTTGGTTTTTGAAAATTGAACTGTGTCTGGGATCTTTTTGGAGGTCTGCAATTCCAAAGTCCAAAAACCCGGAGTCGCGCAATGAATCCCGCACTGACAGCACCTAAAATTTCGCTTGGAGAACATTTAATGTCCTTTAACTGTGCCACATCTTGGTGCTGATCCATTGGGGGCTAAATCTGTAAATGCAGTGGCAAGAGGGGGTGAGCACAGAGTGAAGGACTGTGTGTGATGCCCACATTGCGCAACGTATGTACATTACTTACAACTATCTACTCGAGGCATTCATTTTTGCGTGTTTTCCAGAGCTTCCTATTTAAGTTAGGAGTGGCGTTCTGCACAAGGTGTTGTGATTTGCAGAGCTTGCATTTAAGGAAAGGAAGAGAGTTTTCTCCATGAGGTGTTGAAAGTTGTGAGGGTCGTCGGAAGGATTGGGTCAGGAGTCAGGAAGCGATCCCAGACTAAACACTGAACCAACAGTCACCAGCGTGAGGAAGGGAGGAGGGAGGGAGGGAGGGATGGTGTGGAGACATGAAACACTTTTTCATTGTGATCCAGTTGCTTAGCTAATCGCAGTAGTTAGCTCAATTGCTATTTTTTATTGCCACACAAAGACCTCATCCAAATTTTGTTGGGTAGTTGAAGAGTATATTACTGTGCATAACTTTTCCTCCATGAAGAGTGGGTGTTTTTAGATGTTTTTAGAAATGTTGTTCAAAGTGCCCAATGGAGATTACTCATACGAGAAGGACCTTTTGGATTTGAGGTCCAATCCCAAGGGGAGGGAGGGGCCAAAAATCCCGAAGGTCATAGTTACAAAACCTTCACCTAAATAAATTCTCGCTAGGTTTTTTTTTCGTCTCTTTCTAACTTTTCAATTTTTTTCTGCAAATTAACCTAAAGAGTAGTCACAATGATCTCTCGAGGCATGAGGATGACAACAATACAAAAAATACTGAAAGATGAAAACGAGAACTGTATTTTTCAAAATCCTGAACGCAGAATTGACTGATTGTACTGTATCTTTTGAATTTCGAAAGGTACAGCGAGAAATTCAGCAAGGGGAGGATAGAAAAACCACTAAGAAAAAACTCGCAGGACTGTACGTTTTTCAAAATACTCTCTTCTATTCAAAACGTTGGGGGGCTCTCTGTTGCTACACATTACCAGTTACAATTTTCTTTCTTATTATGTTCTCATATGATTATCAATAATTCATCATTATTCATATCAATGTCAAATTTAATATTAATTAATATATATCATAGACATGAAAAGGCACGTGTTAATTTGCCTTATCATATCCATGTTGGTGAGTAAGGAAAGCGAATGAAATAGTTATAAGAATAAAAAAGTATTATTAGGATAAGAGTGAGGTAGCCATACAGATAAAAGGTAGTTATTAAGAAGGAACTGAGATAATTAGGCTTGAAAATGAAATAGTTATACTTGAAAATGTCTTTGGAATTATCCACGGCTGACTGGACAAATTTTTTGCAAACTCAATAAAAAATTTACAAAAAATTATAGAAAACCAACCCATATACCAGTTCCTTGGACTTCTCATCACTGAAACTCCCATGATATTCATTGGGTATCATAAGGAAAAAACTTCAACAAGATCTTTCTGCACAGTAAAACCCATGGCTGAGACCTTTACCTAGCACTTAAGAGCATAATAAGCATCTATATGCATCTACTTACTTAAGGGCATGTAATTACAACCTGCTTTCAAGACCTACATTTAACAAGACAGGTTATCAAGGTAAACCCAATCCCAATGGGGTTCATCCAGAACTGGGTTATAAGGGGCTTCCAATGGATGGTGCCCTGGTGGCTATTGGGTTCTTCTGGCCAAGGAATGTACTGGTTGTGAACTGTGGTCATAGTCTCCATGTAACAGCTTAAGGACTTTTTGCTATTTTTTCTTCATTCTTTCACATGAAGGAAAAACCTTGAGAAGTGTTGATGTCAGGGCAAATTCTCACAATTGGGCTTGCTTGTAGTTGATAGGATAACGCTTTAATTCCCCCTACCTATTAACCAAGAAGGTGGTGTTGATAGAGGATGAGGATGCATGGTGGTTGGAGATCAAATAATCATGGCAAAAGTTGTAGGTGAGAGGTGTATGAATTTGAGTACTTCAGGAGGAATCTCAGGCTTCAGGACCAACCTTGCAACTTTTTTAATTCAACTTGAGGGGAGGCCAAATCTGCCAAGATCTTGGGGAAGGTGGAAGTTAGTTGTGCCTTAGATTTGAAGCAAGAAGAGTTTGCAAAAATAAAACCCCATTCATGCCAAGATGATGCAAGAAGGACTTTGACCACATGAATAGGAAGAAGGCAAACTACAAACAAGTGGCCCACAACAATTAAAGCCAGGTAACATTGGAACATATGAGGTTATTATCAAAATTGGTTACATTATCCTGCCTATGTATTTTGCAACAAACACAAATCCTAAACCCTGAACCTAGAACCTAAAAATGAAAAGGTCTAACACATGGAATGTCAATTGATGCCACTCATGTCATAGCAACATGGGGAGAACATGGGCATAATTTGATATCGGAAATTTGTGTCCAATCTCAAAGTCAATACTACACCAACAAGTTTCAATTTCTTTTTGTAATGGACCTAGAAGATTTGGATGGTATTTTCTTAATTAGTGCATGAAACTTATTCTCTTAGGATAAGATGGCATATAGCTCATATATAAAGCTCTCTTTCAAGCTAAATAGGTATATGCTCAATTTTGAAAAACTTGAAGTTAGCACACTCTTGTAAGGCTTCTAACATTTGGGGAAATCCAAGAATGGTGTAGAGTTATCTAAATGGCTTTACATATGAACACTAATATGTAGCAAATTGAAATCTAGATCTTTATGCCCATCATCGCACCTATATCTACACATCAAGCCTCATATCTTTTTTTTGTTGGACATCTTGTAGCTATTTTTATAGATACAAAGGTATAATAATTAGAATTTAGTGTTACAACCTTTACTTTTTTCTTGTTATATTTGTGGGAATTCCTTTTAATCAATGTTGTCTTTCTATTGGTTATAAGGTCACATGGCCAAAGAGTTTGATTGTATATTGTCATTTGTGTATTATGAAACATCCATTCATGTTTCAAAATACTATCCAAATGGATGTGGACATATTGTTAAAGATCACACGGAAGCCCAACATCATCATGTTATGATCCAAATTTAGAAGCCAAATTTCATAATGAAACAAATGGTTTACAAAAAAAAATTGGGCCATTCCATGTGAACATTTTTGGCTAGATATT
>Ga0209208_10005017_pt1 | contig 18557 bp, 10 predicted proteins | sample S1TSphfallax_3_FD_187694 | JGI IMG/M metagenome (GOLD analysis project Ga0209208, IMG submission 187694) | Host-associated microbial communities from peat moss isolated from Minnesota, USA - S1T2_Fd - Sphagnum fallax MG (SPAdes) (version 2) | ecosystem: Host-associated > Plants > Peat moss >... | reverse complement strand
CTTATGTCGAAAACCGAGTCAGTTTTAAGTCGATTCGCTAAGTCGTTGCGGTGATGGGTTTGTTGCAAATAATTTCCGATGTACTGGGAATTGCAAATGATGTATAGAAGAAATTATAATCGAAATATTTTTGCGATTGTATCAATTTCGGGAGTTGCGAAGAACTTGCGATTGTACGGGTGCGAATGTTATGGTTTCGTAACAGCTTAAGAGTTTGCGAGAAATTGTGGTTCGCAATTGTGGGTTTTCAAAAACTTTTTTCTTTGTTGTTTGCGATGATATTTGGATCGCAATATACCCCTCTTTTGTTGTAGTGACAACACATAATTCTTGCAAAAACTTAATTTGTAATCAAAAAATTCATTTTAAAGGTGATGACAACACCAAAAAAATGTAGAAATGGACTTTTTGTTGCATTTTTTGGTCCATTCTAACATGCATTTACCCTAAAATTATAACTTGAAAATTATACCAATGCATATTTTGAATCTCATTTTCAATCTTTAAAGTGTAATTTTCAGAGAAATCCACACAAGAGATAATTGCATCATGGGTAAAATTTTGTAGACACTCCTTAAATTTAAGATCTTGCCATCTAGAGACATAGTTGTGAAGGACAAATTCCTTTAGATGTGGGTTTAGATATTTCAACAATTCTCTAGATTGGGTTTCATGGTAGTCCACTTCATGCACTTTCTTATATTTCCCAACATCTATTTTTCCAACCACTTCGTACCCTATACCTGTCCAATGAATGAACTTTTCATATTGTAACTCTTGAGGACAAATTTTGAAAATGCTTATTCCACTTTCCAAACAGTCACCTCAAAGGCAACTTTTAGAATGCCAAATGGAGAGTTTAGGTTTGGAACATATTATTGATGTCCATAAATCGGTCAAACCATTGTAAATACCAATATTGCTTGCAAAACACCTACCCATTGAAATGTTTCCATCTTGTAGGTCGTGGCCATGACATATTTTAGCACATGTACAATCACATTCGTCATGAATCCCTTTTCCAATGCTTCACATAACATTGATAACAAGGGTGAACTTTAAAGTAATGTGTGGTAGTGGTAGTAGTAAGTGTTCCAAAGCTTCAATCAATGCACAAAACATGGTTTTAGTGATTGAAAGAATGTGAGCATGATGGGAACTTCAACATGTGAAGTTTTGAAGGTTTGTGAAAAACTCTAGTTTCACAACAACAATATATCAAACAATTTTAATTACTACATATTATGCATAAACCTATTGAAACTTAAGGACCAAGTCCTAAATTGGAAAAAATTTGCAACTACCTAACCTAATCATGAACAACCATCATGAATTATTGCTTTTAAAAACACAACACAAAGTATCACCTTGAATTTTAACAAAAAACCATTAGATTGGCTCATAATTGCATAACCAACTTATTAGAGCTATGAAAAGTCAAAGAATTTTAATGAATTGCATCAATCCCATGCATGTAAAGTAGAAACTATTGAACCTTGAAAAGAGGATCTCATAAACTAGCTACAATTAGCAGAGTTGTTTAACACTTAATCATGAACAAGTATTGTATCATGTATTTATTTATTTTTTAAATTGCATAGAATATTTCTAGATTATAACTGAAACCATTAAATTATAATCACATGTACAATGAAAATTCAATTGATAAGAATTGGGAAGTCAATGAGTCAAGGGAAGAAAAAGTTTTAATTATTGTTTAAAGCCCACCACTACCAACATAACTTAGTTTATAAGTTGGCTTCAAAGCAACTTAGTGACACACAAGTGGTCATAGAAATGAAGCATCAAACCCCAATTCCTTTGCACTTTCACAAAGAGACCAAGGTAGTTTAGTAGAAAATAATGTGTATACATTTCCAACAACATTAGACTAATCCAATTTAAACCTAGACCAACTTCAAAGATTCACTGACAAAATTTGCATTTGTTTTCAACATAGGTGATCGTGATCAAAAAAATTAATGTTGTTAGTAATATAATAGTGGGAATACTAAGAAATGTACAAACTTACCATTACAACATTTTTATCATCACATCATGAACAATCAAGTTAAACAATTGAAAATTCATTATATTGAGGAAGAGGATTGAGCAATTGTTTAAGATAATTCGAACATCATTGACTAACTTGGAGCAAGGTGATTCACATTGACTACATAATAACACCTTAGACCCCAAGGCCTTTTTGGATCATCCTAAATTAGATAGGTGGTTAAAAAATATATTGAAAAGATTACAACATCATACAATTTTAAAAGTTCCACCTACCAACTCAAGATATTTGTTCCTTGATTCAAGGTTAATTAATTAGTCACCAAAATGAAGTCATTTTGTCACTTATACCTAGATAGATTCCAATAGTAATGAACATTAGAAATGAAGTTGGTGCACCAACAATGGGGTGAAAATCCTTTAAGGTGTACCACATAGGATGAAAAAGGCTTAGTCAGTATTGCAGTCCTTTTTTACTCTATATTTTGATCCCCAAGTTCTCAAAAGTTTCAAAAGGATGATATTTTAAATCATTACAATTCTATATTCCATCATAATCATCCATAAATGTGTCTTTACATGGTAAAAAAAACAAAAAAAAGTGATTTTGTGACAAGATTTTGGTATATCTTAAAAAAATTGGACTCAATAAACACTAACTACAATATTTTTACAAGGACAAAAAGATCTTACTAACAACTTTTAACCACTTCATCATCCAAGTAGTGGGCATAAACATTACTTTCACAAGGACAAAAGGACTTACCAAGCAGCTTCTAATTAACGTGCTTCAACATCCAAGTAAAAACACTACTTGAACAAGGACATAAAGGCTTACCGAACAACCTCTAACCAACACTTCAATGTCGAAACACAAACACTAGTTGAACAAGGACAAAAAGACATATTGAACAACCTCTAACCATTATTTCATCATCCAAGCACACACACTACTTGAATTTAAGGACAAAGGATTTACTAAACAACCTATAACCATTAATTCATCAATTAAGCACAAACATTAAGTGAGTAAGGAAAAAAGGCATTATTAAGCAACCTATAACCATTATTTCATCATCCAAGCAAAATAATCCTTGCCAAAAGGAGTTAATAATAATTAATTTATGTTGTTGAAAAACTTGTCAATCCTTTTAGAAACCTTTCTACTAGTAAACATGGCAATCACAACCTTGCCTCCTAGGTTTGTGCTATTGTGCTTAGGGTAAACATAATAATAGCTTGTGGGTTCAACACTATGATTTAAATCCCTACTTAATTAATCCATTGAAAATGAAAAATATGCACTAATTTTTAAACACATAAATGGATGTTTGACCAATAAGTAATAACTTTAGTAGCTATGTGCTTTGCAAACAACTAGGTTCAATTAAACATTTTAGTAGTTAAACCTAGCTTAGGTGAACCTAGCTAAAATGTTGAATAGTCCTAAATTTGTACAATAATCCATTTAGGAATCCAAAATGATTATGGAACATACTTGGGAAACTTGCAAGTAATGGTAAATATGCCTAGGCTACCTACCTATTAAGGTCTACCAACCTAGATTAGATAATAACTAGGTAGGTAAGTACAACTAAACTATTTACTTAACATATGTAATAAGCAAGTGGGCTTAGTTAGGTACAAAAGCCTTGGTTACCTACTTACTTAGGTCTACATACCTAGGCTGGGTATGTAGGTAGGTAGGCGTAGATATTTGAAAATTTTAATTATTTTCAACAAACTTGCTAACCCTTTATAATAATTAATTTCAAAACTCCTTGTTACCCATTTTTATGATATTAAAATTCTTCAACTTTTTTATTTAATTTATTTCAAACTCAATAGTAGCCCTAATGGTTTTTATGTTTTTACTTGCATAGGTTTTAATTTACTTTCTTATGTTTATGCCAAAAATTTATTCATTTAAAAACTATATTTAAAGCAAACTACTTTTTTGGTGTACATTACCATGGTTGGACCCAAAAAAGGTAATTATAATGTATTTGTAACAAATGAAACTCTTTGATAATAGTATGCATCACCTTCCCATGATTCTTATATCACACCATATAGAGATTTGTTGAATAAAATATCCATTTAACACAACTTATTTATCCAAAGGTCACTATATACATACAAATGGCCCACTTGTATTCAACACCTTGTTTTAAACACACATTATGGTCCTTATCAATTGTGAAGGCATAGTCATTTCTCTTTGTGTCATTTATTTGTTAACATTAACATGAGATGTTTAATATTCCTTGTAGGAAGGTCTTTGTGCAAGCTTTGTTTACATTGTTAGAATTTTCATAGTTATTTTGCGACATAGGAATTTGGTTTAACTGCTTTGAAATAGATATAATCTAACATTTGAAAAACTATTGATCTTTTCCAAGCTTGTGCTTTTCATCAATCACACATTGCATGCATATTGGAATTAATTTTCAATGTTATGTTGGGAGAGCCATAAAGGAATCCACACCATCTTAACATGGCAACACCATTTAGTCTCCATTAAAAAATTGTAGTATGGAAAGGGCAAACTTTTGGCCCCATCTTTGATTGTAATAATCAACATGGCACACATGTATGTGTTGGTGTGTGTCTATGGAAAAATCAATCCTTGGGAGGTTTTTGTTCCAAATAGGTTTTGTACATGAATGAGCCACATTTGTCTTATGATGTGAATATTGGATGAACACATTTACTTCCCTATCCTAGGATACACTTTGAACCAATTCTTGATGGATCATTGAATGATTTAATTTAAAATTGTGCACAATAATATTTGTGATTAATTGTGCAAATAGGGAATATATAGCATTGTGTTTATGGATGTAAATCCATCATATGGTTTCCATTCGTGAACAAATGTCTAATTGGAGATTGGTGGATGGGCATGTGTTAAGGGTAGAAAATTGTCCTATGTTTGTTAAACACCATGTATATTAGAAGATGGTAATACCATCATTAGATGGTAGTTACTGTCAAATGACAAAACAATTACATGAGAATTATAAAATGAAAGTGCTTTTTGATTGTAATATCGTTAATACAACAGATTATTTTCATAAGGCAAAATAATTAGAAGTTAATTTTTTGAAGGAATTTTAATAAAAATAGTATTGGTTATTAAAAATAAATTTCTAGTTTAGTTTACTTATAAGGGCACCCTAATAACTATTAAGTTAGTAATGGTAGATATTTTATTTATCATATTTATTTACTATGGGGGGGTTGAAGCCATCTAAGTTAATAATCCAAGTGGATGAGGGATGGATGGATTTCCCTTAATTATAATATTTGGAAAGGATTAAGATAAGGAGATTTAGAAGTATAAGGAAATCTAGGAGGATAAGGATTCAACTTGTGTGATGATAATCTTTCTTGGGTTCTTTATTTAATTTCTTGGGAAAAACAAAGGATTGCAATTAGAAGATTATATAATTAACTTTCATTATTCATGAGGCATTAAACATTAGATCATTAGGAATATGCTTGTGTGTGAAAGAGAAAGAGAAAAACATGGGAGAAAGTTGTATTTGTCCTTATGTAATGGAAAATGGTCAATGGATTTTTATAGCTCGTTGTTGGTGTTTGGTTATTTAGAGTATGAAAAGAGAGGAGATAGTAGTTCATATTAATATTACATAAAGTTTTGTTGTGTTCATATATATTAATTCTTTTCTTATTCTATATGCTTTCACTTTTTGTGGTAGTATCTGGAATAGGAAATACCTTGTACCACAAGATAGTAGATACAACTGGAAGGCAACAACAAAGAGGTGCACATGAGATTTGAGGTTTGGAGAGTAGGTAATGTTGTTGCAGATGGTAGGTAGTAACCACTAAAGGTGAAAGTTTTGTTGAAAAGGGTTTGAAAATGCTGCAGACGATAAATGATAGCCACAAAAGGTTTAAAGGTGTTGTAGACGATAGATAGTAACCACAAAAGGTTAAAATGTGTTACAAATGATAAGTAGCAATCACAAAAGGTTTGCAAGCAATGTAGGCAGTAGGTAGCAACTACATAAAGGTCTACAAGTGGTTGTGGGTTTTTTTCAACTCTATAAAAATGATAGTTGTTGCATGATGGTAGGCAAACAAAAGATACTTTATATCCTTTAGTTTTTCCATTTTTTTGTTATTTTTTTTTAATTCGACAACCCTTTCCTTGTTGATAATTAGGTTGTTACATCCCACGGTTTCACACCATGACAAACACAGGTGGTCAAAGCAATAGAAGGTGTGAATTTTGAGGTAAATTTATTTGCAAAATCAATCCAAATAAATGGTGCGAGTATACACAAATCAGTTGACAAAGGATACGAAGATGCATTTAAAAATAAACCATAAAATAATTTGTGCTCATCAGACATGCACAATCTCACATGAGTATAAGCAAACCTAGAGGATATGAGGTAATTTGTTTGTAGTCCTGGACTGCTTCTTTTCACTTTTTTGATATCGAAAGTTTGGCGAAATTTAGCAAGAAATTAGCAGAATTAATGAAATTTACACTAAAAACACAAAAAAGCCTCCCAATTTCATTGTCTAAAAATGGAAAAATTTCGCCAGAAAAAAACGCACTTCTGCAGAGGCTTTTACTTGTACGCGAAGGCTGCGAAAAAATAGAAAAAGTTTGCCTAAATAAGCAGGCACTTCTCGGAGGCTTTTACGTGTACTTGAGCACTACAGTTTGTGTTAGTTCGGTCCCCCTTGAGGGAGGAGGGGTGCTCCTGACTAAAAAGTAGTGCGAGACCAGGGCAACACTCGCGGGTCCAAGGAGCAAGCTACTGGAGGGATCTGAACACGATTTTTTTATTATTAATAATGAGGGTCGATGAGCCTTGTATTAGATATTACACTGATATGAACAAATGCTACTCACAATCCTAACCAAGTGGTCAAGAAGGGTATAAATCTTTAGACATAGCCGGACTGTTTATATACCGCTCCAACCAACGCATTCCGCCACTCACTATGGGATTGAACCAATGCCGCTTTGTGGGCCCCGGTCTTCTCCCTCTTGTGTTCTTTCGTTGCTTCGCTCGGTTGTTCTCCTGTCTTTGGATTCGCTTTCTGCGCTCTGTTGTTTGTTACCTGGACGCCCACTTGCAACCCATTTCGTCTTCCCGATTCTGCTTGCCCGCGCGCAGCTACCCCAAGCTCACTCACTGTTTTCTCACGGCTATCTTAGCTCGACCGTCGCTACCCCTGTCATCCATAAGCCATTGCCGTCGCTCGCGTTCTGCGCATAAACCTCTCTTCAAATACCCACCGCCTACAACTGGAATTTCTGAGTGCCGGTTCTTTGCTTTTTGCTGCCAAAATTTCTTCGCTCTCATTTATTGACCAACTACGTTTAACTCTTGTTGTCACCTCTAGTGTTGCTCTGGGAAAATTGTCGTCGCCTTCCCTGCTGCCATGGAATTCCAGAGGTGACAAAACTTTGACAAGCAAAGTTTAGAGTTATTGCGAGTGGTTTGGGGTTCGGCTAAGAATTCACATCATGGTAACTTTTAAGTGATACAAACGGGCGTACCAAATTTTGCATTCTTTCAACTTGAAAAGCTCGAATTTAGTTTTGAATTGATGTCAAACAGAACCTTTTTTTGGTATGTTTCAAACTTTGTTGCTCTGAAAGCTTTTGCAAAGGATGACAATAAAACTACTACCCATAATATCGGGTGTCACTGCCCGCCCCGATGCAAGAGGGCCATCTGTACTCATTAGATTGGATACCTTAAAATACCCTAATCTCCAGCTTAAATTCTACGCAATTGTCTGAAGTACCTATATCAGGCCCTCAGGCCTGTGTGTTGTGGGGTATTCGCTATTTGCTCTAGAAATATTTTAGCAAAGGTTATCATGCTGTTCTTTTTGTGGGTCTGACTACCAAGTGTCATTCGGATCCAACCCAGTAGGTTTTGACGCCTACTAAAATCTTCTCTGGATTGAATGGGCCGCTCTCGTGGTCAGCCAGTCGAGTTTCCCAGCGCATGCCTTGCGATATTGCCATCACTTTGGTAAGCACGTCAACCTCGTCACGGATCACGATCGCACCCTCTGGACGCAAAATGCGATCCATCTCTAACAATATGTCTGCAATATCACAACTGTTCAAAGCCACGAACACAATTTCAGATTTACAGTTCAGATCATCCTTGCTTATGGGAAGCACTACAACCTGCTACGCAATTAGCAGATGCAACCACTGCACAGTTCGTCCTGTAGTACAGCTACACTACCATATGCATCCACGCAGGGTTAGGCAATAAAGACAGCGAAGCCAGAAGGATGCATCCTGATCACTGAACAATAGTGGGCACAATCACCTCCCATCGGATATTTAGAAACTAATAACTCTGCATCCATGTTTCAACTCCTGGTACATCGGAAGTTGATAAGAACCTTCACAATGTTGAGCAATCAGTACAGCAATTAAATTTTTTTTTTTGGCTCATTGAAGGATTTAATATTCAGTTGCAAAGAGATGTTCCCAACAATGTCTTTGAAGTCTTTGGATGTGAAAGATCTTACCGGTCTTGATACAAGCTAAAGAGACCACTTGCATGAATGAGATCATAAGTTCGTGGATATGTTGAAAATGCCTCACACCTGCATCCAGTGAAATGCCCCAATTAGCAGACCATGTCAAGTGATCATCTAACCCTGGTGACTATGTGGAGTTCATATATCACACACTTCAAACATGGGTGCAACTGATAACCATTTCCCCGATGATCAATGTAGTAACTTCAAAGTCTGTTTGCACCATTTGGTATAATCATGCAGTTGATTGTGAACACTGAACCAGATAAAGATAATCAGATGAGTTCTCTTAAATGTTAGACTAGTGATCCTAGAACTTTTTTTTTTGTTGGAGACAAGGCTCAGATGAAGGGACTCAAAATCACACACCAGTTTTGATAGGTCCCAATAAGTCCACGTTCGTAAATGGCACCAAGAGTGTTTTCTTTAGCATCAGGGGCAATAGTGTTCATGACCCATACAGGGTCATTGGCAAGGGCAGCAGCAAAACTGCCCAGGCCAGAGTTCATGTCCATAATGTTTCGATATCGTCCCTTGGCCAATGGGGGAATGAGTGAGTTTTTATAGTACTTCACACGCTCCTCCCACAGTTTTATGTCTGCATTGAAGGTTTCAGCTGTGATACCAGGGAGAGAGTTGCTTGCAATTCTGGGAGGCAGTGCCACCAAACGCGCTGGCCATTTAGCCAATGCCCCACCTGCCACTTCCCCCTGGTCTTTTGTATCTGGAAGTGGGGATATGCACGTCTCCATCTTCCGGTACCTGGGAAAAAGCAGGATGAATTGCTTTTAGCATGACCCAGTTGCAAACTGAGCACATTGTCATAGCTTCAAGAATGAACATCAGGTGACTAGGTCAAAAAAAAACCATGGTTTTTGTGCTTCAGATTCAAACAAGATTGCAGTTTCCTTCATATTGTGGTACATGATTTCAGAGAATGATAAATTCAGTTAACATTATAGCTGCAATTGCAGATGTTAGATTCCCCCTTAGCATTATATTTTAATGGAATTGCGATTCTCTGGAATATTTTCCTTTGGACTGCCCTTGGATTACAAAACATGTGGCACATACCGGAGTTACTTTGGTGACAGAAACATGTGGTAAGCAAAAAATCTAGGAGCTTAGTTTCGAGGTAGAGACTTTCGTGAGATGCAGATGGCGGATCAAATTACTGAGAAGAATGGGAAGAAAAAAGAGAGAGTCCCTTAGTTACCAGGCAGTATCAGGATTCTCTGATTTGCTGCAGATATGGGGACGAAGCTCAGCATCCTTCTTGTGGTTGTTTTCACACTCAATGTGGTTAAATGGTTTCTGCCAAATGGCAAGACCCCCTTTCTCTGCATATTTCTTCCAGCAAAGGCGCTGAGCACCATCCTCAATGGCATCTTGCTCTGCCTTCAAATCTTCTTCCGTCCGGTTCCAGCCCTTGTAATGTGTTTTCCAATTCACAGGTGGGCCAGACAGAATCCAAAACCCACCAGGCCTCAACACCCGGTCGATCTCAATCAAATATATATTATCTGCACAAGACCCAATTGAAGATGTTCTCAGTTACAGAGAGCAAAGATTTCTGGAAATAGCTGCAGCATGAGAGTGCAGGAATGGGAAAATGGGAATGGCAGTGAGGTGACTGCTATAGGCAGAAAAGTTTCTGATTCACAATCTTTGTTTCAAGGATTAGTCAAAGGTCGATTGGTGCCCTGTTCATATAGCAGAAGACATGCCTAGCAACAAGAACCATTTGGAAATCTTACGTACAGTTGTATAGTGCACAGTCTAATCCAGATGGCATTGCTTCACAGAGGAATGTTTGAAGGGGATGCAACAAGGATTAAATTATGAGAAGTCAGAGAGATGACTCAACCATAGCCGCTCCAAGGGATGAGGCAGCGAGAGCAATGGGCCATATCAAATGATCGAGCTGGGTATGGCATGCGATTTGCCGCCATCACACCAAGAATTGCAGGAACTCCTCTTTCCAGAGCAAATTGCACTTGGGACACATGGGTGTCCCTTGGTGCAAATGACATTGTCAGTACATTCCTCTCCAGTAAGTATGCACCCCAACTTGCAACCTGAAGCAAAGAGTCCACCCCTCCCCATCTAATGGTGAGTATGGGTTATAATGCATTTGGATCTGGATCTTTTTACTATATTTGATACATGCGTATACAAGAGGGATAATATAATTAAGCCTGCAGACATTTGATGGATCTCTTACCCCACAGCCTGTGTCGATCGCTGTTCGGATTGTGCCATCATCCAAAGGAATGAGCTCACCAATGTCACTGATGTACTTGTCAGCACCACCTGCTGAGAATGTACCCCCTCCAGGAAAATAAAGCTTCTCACCCTGGAACTGAACCCATTTCTGTACTGCCTTTTCAACGGTTAACTCCTTGTGAGGAGTGTTTGCAAACCAAGTGTAATCACGGCTTGTGGGCCAGGGAAGAGGATTCTTGTAGTTGGGGGGTGCAGGTATCAAGCATTGCAGAAGCTCATGTTTCTCAGGGCAATGGCGATCTCTGTAGATGAGCATCTCTCGTGGAAAATTGAGTGACCTTTCTGTGTCTTCACAAGGAGTGTACTCACTATATTTCATGTCACAGGGTGGAAACACAGTGATGCTGGATGAGATTTGTGTGCTGCTAGCTTCAGTATGGTGTGCACCAAAATCAAGTGACATTGTATTACTGCAACCTGTGTTTGTGCTGCCATCTCTTGCTGCTAAATTCAGTGACCCCAACACATTGTCATTGTTTTGCCAGGATCCAAGAATGTAGAAGAAACAGCAGAGCCCTGCAATACAAAGCATCCATGTCAATTTTTTCCGCTGCGGTGTGTCAGGATGATGAATCTTTGGTGAAGTCAGTCCATCAGACTCTCCTAGAACACCTGCATCACAAGGCCCAAATTCTTGCTTATTAGCTTGTATACATACATATACCGGGCTTGCCAAAAGAATAAAAAAACAAGATGATCCTAGCCTCATGAATTTGCACTGGAATCTTTTGTTGCTCCAAGCTCAAGATCATCATGTCTGGCTAAGAAACTTCCAACACAAGGACATGAGAATGAAAGATTAGCATCTTGATGCATAGTCAGAGCTCCTTGTGAAAGCATATTCTGGTCGACAAAAAAAATAAAATCGACATGCAGTAGTGAGCACACACAGAGACGGAATGTTTCTCCTTCGTCTTCTCATTCAGAAGCCTGCTGGCCAGTTCTATCAAAGTAATCTATCTACAGACATTGTTCGATCACAGTGCTCTCAATCATCACTTAGGATGCCGAGCGTAGAGAGTTTCGGAAACCCGCTGCAAGAAAGCACACTTGACAGACATATTCACGACGTTCATGACGAGAAACGAATGAGATTGAAAACCACCGTCTGGAAGGTCCACATTCACGTGGATGCAATGCGTGCACACAGCGGGACGGAGGGAGGAGGAGGAGGAGCAACGGAGAAGCATAAAAGTTACCATTGAAGAGCTTCGTTGCCATCGCCTACGCGGCTGATCCAAAGCATCCGACGACGGATGCCGAAATTCCTATAGCAAAGCTATAGAGCAGCAGCAGGGACACACAGCTTTGCTCTCACTCGCCGCCTTCCTTCTTGTCTTCAAATCTGGTACCCGCCCGCTTCTTGCATTCCTTCGCAACCTCCAAGAAGAAGGATATTCTCAAACCAAAAACAAAACGAAATAGAAACAACAAAAATCTATATAAATATTGCTCCCACAGCTACTGGTATAGGAAATCGAAAATCCCGAAGCAGCAGACACAATGCATGCGCGCAAAGAATATCGGGAAACGAAAGCCCCGAAAGAACTCGAGCCCGGAGAGCAGGAGAGAGAGAGAGAGAGAGAGAGAGAGAGAGAGAGAGAGAGAGAGAGAGAGATGTCCACGAGAGAAACGTTGATAGATATAAAATTTTTGATCAAAAAGATTATTGCAAAACCAGCGCCAGAAAGAAAATACTCTTCGAAAACAACACCGAGAAAAAAAAACAGAACACAAATGCAACGACAACAACACAAATGCCGCCGCCTGCAACTAAAACTAGTACGCAGAGAAAAGCACTAGAAAGAGTCGAAACAAGACAGAAAACGGGAAAAACTGAACACACATGGGAAGAGAAAAGCGAGTTCTCTTCTCTACAAAAGCATAAATAGAACTTCTTGATCATGAAAAACACGAAGAGAAATGGAAATGAAACGCGGCTACGCTCCAGAACTCTCTTCTCCTCTAGCGCGCGAGCGTTGTTGCCGGTGCTGCTGCAACATCAAGCAGGTAGGCAGCACCAAAAAGTCCCGACCCCATACCTGCCTGCGCGAAGCAACAACACTGCAAATCACCAAATTTACTAACCTACCTCCCGATTCTGCGTCAGTCAGTTATCTACCTACCAATGTACCTACGTACCTACCTACCTGAGCAGTTTTTATTGCTGCGGTTCAGTTGGTACCTACCTCTGCTTAATTGCATTTATCTCACTCCCTCCCTATCACTACTAGGTACCTACCGTCTGGTACTTAGTAACTTACTTTTTACTTGTCACCTCCATAAAACCCCCTGAGCTTTATTTATTTATTTACTTACTTATTGATTTGTGTATATATATTTGAGGACGCTAATATATGATATATTACCGTCAATTTCCATAATAAATTATTGATATTGTGAAAATCATATGAGATATTTATTTATTGGCTAACTATTTGTCTATATTTGTGGATGCTATTATCACATTCTTTTCCATAATACCTTATTGATTATGTAAAAACCACATGCATTCTTTATTTGTTTGCTTATAATTTGTGTATACTTGAGGAACACTATTATATCACATGCTTATCCATAATACCTTATTGGATTTTTGAAAGCCACTTGAGAGTTTTACTTTGCTTAGTAATGTGTATTGAGGATGTAACAACATGATTGATTATATCACATCAATTTCCATATTACCTTCTCTAATCTCATGAAAATCCACTAAGAATGTGCTTAGTATCTGTTGATGATCACATAATCTATCAAAAGTACATTAACAAATTTATTAGAGCCCTTGGCCATGTTCTCAAGGGACCTTACATATTTTGTGAATCTTTTTCATAGCGTAGTTAGTGTATTGTCGATGATTAAATTGCAGAATTCCTCTCATTTTACATTGTACGGTTCGTGAAATCCCTTGCCAAACTATCAATGTCCTATACGACCTCACAATTTTGTAAATTTTTGTTTAGTGCATCTATGTCAAGGACAATTATATTAGGTACATAAATTTCCATAACCAACCGTTCAGAGGTTCTCAACCTTGTGATCGATCCTCCAATTGCCATTCACCAAGCATAACCTCTTGCCCTTCCTTTTTCATGTGCATGTCACCCCCCAGGATGGGATGTTGGATATGAGATTTCATCAATCTATATTACAATTTAAAAAATAATAATAAATACTTCATAAAATTTGGACAGGTCCCCCCTACCTGGCTGTTCAGTTAATTTACCCTACAGGTTTTTCATAAGGTCCCTAGTCCCTGCCAGGCTGTACCACAAGAGAAATTTATTATTTTGGATCCATGTACCCCAGGACCTGACCTTATAGACTTCACAAGGTCCTGACTCCCTGACTCCTAACCAGGCTGTCTGTCGCTAGGAACATTTAATGTTTAGGACTGTGTTTACTGACCAGTGTTGTGCAGACGTCAGAATCCGCTGTCCGGGCTATTTGACGGTTCTCTACCATATAAGGATATATTTAACTCGAGTAATCTCAAAATGTGGGAGAGCTTTGGAACACTCAACACCTGTGGTTACATGATAGGTAAGGTCCACGGATGGGGGACGTTAGCAGAATAAGGTGCCCACCTGAGGTGGCAGCTGAGGGCAGCATCAAATTGTGGTGATGGGCCCATCCAAGGGCCGGCCTTACCACATGTAACGACCATGTCAGACAAGGAAGGAACACCCCTAGGTTCTTACAAAATGTAAGAGCCTTGCCAGAAACATAAGGTCACTTCTTGAGTCTTGACATAGGAGTGAATCTTTTGGCTTTAGGCTGCCCTCCAATTACACCACAAAAATCTCTGACATGTCATTACATATAGGGGAAGACCTAACCCCCAGGGCGCCTACCCTAATTTCAGGGTTATAGCCTTAAGGGCGTAGGCCTTGGAATTAGGGAAGGCCCCTGGGAGCAGCTCTTCCTGGCCACAATGAACCAGCACCTACCAGTGCACCATCCACTGGGATGCCAGTTATTACTCAGTTGTGGATGAACCTCAACTGGGTTAATATTCGGTTTCACCCTGGTAACCAATTCTGTGGGATGTAACTCTCATATGCAAGTAGAGAGGTAGAAAAAATAGGTAAGTACTAGGTAAGTAGATGGTTTATACACAGGTAAGGGTTGTTTTTACTACCTACCTACTAACAACTTACAAGTGGGTTGTTAATAGGTAGGTAGCAAAATAAAGCACTGAACTAACCACCATGGTTAGCTAGGGAACTGGAACCCAACAGAAAACTGTTTTCTGACCTCGTAGCATCCATCCTCCAGGGTGCACTGGTGGGTGCTGGTTCACTGTGGCCTGGGGGGGAAGGGTCCTTCTTCTCATGGATGAATCTTCTATGTGGCAAGGTGCTTTCAAATACAAAATCAAAAACCTTGGAGTGCTTTACGTACTAGGTGACCAGCAAAGAGGACACTGGTTACCAGACATAGCCTTTTGTTTAGAGTTTTGAAAGTGGCCCCGTGACCCTACTGTGGGTGGATGGAAAGTTTCATAACCTTCATATAAATGCAAAGAAAATACATGTAATCTTTCTTTCCATGGATGAAAATATATCAATCTTTATTCAGATGATGTATGCAAGGAAAAAAAGAAGAAGTTATGGATCACAAGAGATGAAACGAGCTTCAATTAGAAGCTTGAAAACTTTTGAATAGAAAGTTATTTATTGTCATGCGTTTTTATGTTGATGCTTATAAATATTGTTGTGATCACATACAAAACATAATATGAAAATATTCTAAATGATACACCATGTTCAAGCTCAAAATGATCATTCAAAAATAATGAAAACAAAATTCCAAGCTCAAAGCTTTGACATAACAAAATGCAAAAACTAACACCGTGCATTAAAACACATAAGAACTTGCATATAACAATAAAATGTGCTGATATTCTTAATCATTGAAAATAAAATCATATAAACAAATATTATATCCCATTTACAAAATATTTCAAACCATGTTCACACTTGAACCGGTTTAAAATAAAAATTTAAACAACTAAACTAATCTGATTTATCCCTAATTAACCAGGACCTAACTGAACAACTAAATTAATTTGATTTATTCCTAACTAACTTGAACCAAACCGAACAATTAAACTAGCACACCTTGACATTGTTAAAATAAGCATCCCCCTTGGGAAAAGAATTAAGAACACCCTATGTAAAGCAGAATTATTATTATTTTTTGTCATTTGGTTTTGTCATATGAACAAAATTGAAAAAAAAAGAGGTGTGATGTTTTAAAGAGTGTTTGGATTGGGCATTGCAGTTTTGAAACTGTCGGTGCTTTATGAACGTGTCAAATATCTAGAACCTTCAAAGTTGAACACAAGGGAAATATGTCATTGCACCACTCTAGAATGTTGAAACATGAGAGGAATCTATTCAGATATATTGAAAGGTGTTAGCAGAGTGGGTTCAATTAACATTTGTGTTCGTGGTGTGAATTTCAATTTCAGTTAGAGAAATGTGATGTTTAACATGTATTTTTTAATATCAATATATACACTATACACCTATGGTGCATTCAGACTCTAGTGTTGAATCCCCTAATACCATGTTCATCATTTAGGACTTAAACTTACTTACAATGAAAATTTTATGTTAAGTTAGCATTCACTTAACATAAAGCTATCACCCATTTAACATTCGGTGCCACCTAGATTTTCACTTAACACTGACTTTAACATCAAGTGTGAATGCACCACTAGTCAGTTTTTATTCTCACAGGGTCTGATAGTTAGGCTATGTCAAAGAACCATACCTGTTCTGTCAAAGAACCATACTGGTATCCCACTGCAGAATAGACTTGATCGAAGACCTTCATATTATCCAGACCAAACAAAACATTTTCAAGCAACTATCAAAAACAGGAACAGACATGGCGGTTATCAGGGTGGTTCTTGAGGTTCATAACCATAGAAATTCTCAAAAAAATCAAAGAACCAGTTTCTTATGTATTAAATCATGCTTCTCAAAAATTGAAAAAAAGAAAAGAAAAGAAAAGAAAAGCCTTTATATAAAACCATAAAACCACCAGTTTGTCGAGGTTCTTCAAATAACCAAAACCGACAGTTCTTTGATTCAGATTTCTTTGAAAAAACTGGAATCCACGATTCTCCAATTCTGAAATATTTAAATACCCAGTGCATTTTTTTCGTCTACTGTTTGGGGGGGTCATTTCAAAAGATGGAATGCCCCAGAAAAAGCCATTCTAGTGGGGGGGTTTTTTTTTCCCCTCATTTTTTCATATTTTTTCATGGTACCTAATGGTTTTTTACATGATACCTGCTAGATATCAAGGAATTTTTTTAATAAAAATTAAAAAAAAATTGGAGCAAGTCTTTACTCTCCATAAAGCCTGAGGCCCTGGGGCTTTACTCAACACCCAAGACAGACCCTTCTTCTTCTATACTTCAAATCTTTGACTTGGGAGAAAAGCTGTTATGACCCAGTCTCCAGAGAGCCTCTTTTTATCCCTCCCCCCCAGGCCCTTTTCTGCCATCTAAATTAGTTTGACTCTAGCACTGGAGCATTTTGACATGACTCCACAGTGTCTTCTTTTCCTTACCTACTAGGTACCTGTTATATAGGTGCCACTCTAGGGACTAACTATGTAGTGCCTGTTCTGGAAGGTGGGTTTCTATTATCAATCTCTGGAGAGTGTTCTTATCTGGGGAGGGCCGTCTGTCACTTCACCACAATCATTCCAACACTCTTTTCAGCCTAAGGTGAGCAGTTTTGTGAACAATTTTGTGTGTGTGTGGGGTGTGTGATGAGACTATTTTCAGTTTGGAATGTGGCGTTTATTATGGAACATATTATTCCAAGATCATTTTCTGCTTAGGGGTGTTGGAATTGGGTTTGTATGGAATAGCGTACACTCAACATGGATTGGGTTTTATTAATTCAATCAATTGGTAATTGGAATTCCAGTGATGAGTAATAAGAGCTGGTATATGAGGGATTTTTGGGAATTGTTTGTATGGTTGCCCATGGACCATTCCACAGACAATTTCAGAAAATAACTATCATCTTTTCAAGCTAACTTCACCAACATCAATATGAAAAAAAAATTGAATATGTGTCCTTTCAGGTCCATAATATGTATATGAATTTTAAATTAAATTTGACATTGACATAAATAAGGCTGAATTATTGAAAACCATATGAAAACATAAGGAAAAATAAAATAGTTGATCATCACTGGTAATGCACAGTAATGCATGCGGAGCTCACATTGTAAAGCACTTGGAGAAAAATTCCTAATGCCGGGATTCACATTGAGGTGGTAAAAGGGGTAAGCTGAAAGAATAAATCAACCCTAATGCAATCCCATTTGGACAAAAGGCATGAAAACTGACTTGGCAAATGACATGGCGTCGGAGGTTGTTAAAAGGTGAATAAATGTGTTGAAATTTCTTTAACCCTGGGAAGAAGTATCTTCATTTTTTTCTAGATCTGGGATCAAGTTAGGGTGGAATAAGTAGGTTAATTTGACCCCTTGATTTCAAAGGGTTAAAATAACCTCTCATGTTCACAAGAGCTTCTAATACAGTAGTCATTCGGTTAAGTCCGCACCTTGATCTGGGCGTCCTAATGCGGACTTATCCGAATGTTGCGGACTTAGCCCTATACTGCTCATCTCTTTGAATAGGTATAGTGTAACACCAAAACACG
>Ga0209208_10005016_pt1 | contig 18563 bp, 11 predicted proteins | sample S1TSphfallax_3_FD_187694 | JGI IMG/M metagenome (GOLD analysis project Ga0209208, IMG submission 187694) | Host-associated microbial communities from peat moss isolated from Minnesota, USA - S1T2_Fd - Sphagnum fallax MG (SPAdes) (version 2) | ecosystem: Host-associated > Plants > Peat moss >... | reverse complement strand
CCTTGTCTGGCACAACACTGGTCAAAATGTCAAAACCCAAAATGTTTTTTAGAAAAATTGTTTAGTTTCAATCACTAAATATTTTTGTCCTATCCCGGAAAATATTTTTGCCAACATTTTTGCCCCAGTTAACATTGTTCTCAAGTGTCAAAAACTTCAGCTAATTTTCCTTTTGCAAATAGGGTTTTGTAAAATTTTCATTCCCAGTTAAGCGTTTGATAATGGCCTATTATGTTGAAACTGGCTGTTCTCACCCCCTTAATTGCATGACTTTACAGAAAACTCTACTACCTTACCCTAAGCTGGGTTTTGTCATTAAATAATCCTCAAAATAATGAAATGAAATTCTGTGAAAATATGAAGCTGACATGTTGAAAATCATCCTAATTATCATGGGCTACACTCTGAATAATTTTACTACTCATATGACAATATTATAATAGACGACACAAAAATATATAATTTCAAAATTTAAAAACGAATTCATTTTTTGAAAAAAAATTTAATTATTCGTTTTGTCGATGTGGAAACTGACCCTAGGCTCCGGTAGACTAGATATATCAATAGTGAGGGACATATTAAGTGTCTTTTTGGTTGGCTCTACCCACACACACTCTCTGTCTTACTTCAATTTATGCTTGACACTGGTCTTCACAATAGAGTCTTGTTGTGTCAATGAGACATCTCTTTTGCATTTTGCATATGTAAGCACTTTGGCCTTATACCTTCACTCTTTTTTTTTTTGAGTAATGCATTGTAGAGGTTCTATATAATCTGGGAAAGGTTAAATTTAGATTCAAAGACCCTGATAATGTTTAGAAGAGTGTTGTTGGGCAGGTACTTTATTTAAAAATTTTCAGAATTTAAAATAAAATTTATTAAATAATAATAATAATAATAGATCTAATAGATTTAATAAATATTTTTTTAAAAAGAAAAAAAAACCTCGGTTGGTTCCAGATAACTCTAAACCAGCCACATCAAACCAGCACCCACCAGTGCACAATGAAGGATGGATGGTAAGTGGTCAGGAAGCAGTTCTCTGTTGGGTTCCAGTTCTCTAGTTAACCATGGTGGTTAGCTCAGTTGCTTTTTCTAACTGCGTATTTACTACTTAACTACCTTAGTAGGTAACATGGTGAAGGTTACCATCAACTTAAAACATATGTAGGTAATGAGGTGTAGAAGGTGGAGGGTTCATCATTTGCTTACTCCTTAAGAGTGGGAGGGATTTTACACCTATAATTTGACATAATTTCCCTTGACATAATTTCTTTGTACTCTTAAAGAACAAACATAAAGCTCCATATCCATGGACTATTAGTGGCCCTTGTGCTGTTGATTCCAGTATACTAAAACCTTGCGGTAAGATAAGGTCACCCATCTCAATACTACTCCATTTAAAGTGGCCTTAACTTTGAAGTTCCCAAGGAACCTTACTAAGGTAGTTTTACTTTAATCTCTCATCAAGAAAATTATTTTAAATTCAATAACTTTTGAATCACAAATGTGTACATCACCTTGTTGAGAGGAGGGGGAGGGGAGGCAGAATTGAGGAAGGTTTCAATGTGGTCACATCCTTGCAAACAAACAATTACCTATCTTCATATAGAAATAAGGTGCCCTCCAAAATTCAATAAGTGCTTGAGAGAAATGGTTCATTGTTTGAGAACAACAATTATGAAAGTAAAGAATCATGAAATATGAACCCTACAATAAGGTAAACAAGATTATAGTGCAAAGTCATACCTCAAATTAATAATGAACATATTGTGGGTAATTTGAGTGGATTGTCTCGGTTTATAGATGTTTGAGGAACTAGTTCCAAATCGCATTCATAGGGTCAACTATCCAAACAATAATTAAAGCCCATTTAAAAATATATATTATGGATGAAATTAATGTGAATAATAATGGATGAACTTTGTTCAATAAGGATGAAAATGAACAATGATAAAACAATTCATTTATGGGATGAAAAATATTATTATGGTCCATGGATGAATTTTGGATTTTCACGAATTAACATATTTATGGATGAAAAAAATCATGAACGATGTGTTAAATGAACATGGATATATTTCATCCATAATGGATAAAATGAATATTCATGATTGAACGTCATCCATAATCCATGAGATTGCCATACACTATTATGTTAATGCCTTGGACCTAATACCATTGAAATAGAAAAATTCATAGAAATAATTTTTTTCACAAACACAAAAAAGAAAAACTTTAAAAACAATCCATGAAGAGAGAACAAAAAAATAGAAGAAAATTGGAACCTAGCCCACAAAAAATTGGGTTCCAATAACAAAATAAATCTTATAAAAAAATCAATAGTGTGTTTCATCAACATTTGTTGGGATTGGTTATTGGTTATCATCCATGACAATATTAGTCATGGAATTGAAACTAACCATTTGTCAAGATTGTTGTTGTGGCCTTAACTTGGATTCATGATTAACTTTTGGAAATGAAAAGGAAGTGTTTTGCTTGGGTGAAAGGCAAACCAAAGGTTCGGTATGGAATTAGGTCTGATGCAAATCCAAGTGATTGGAAGGGCGACGGAGAATGCAACATTCACCTAACCAAAGTGAGAATGTTTAAAAGTCAAGAAAGGCATGCCGAAGACTAGCAACATGAAGTCTCATTTTAGGAATTAAAATGTTCATAATGAGACATGAGGGATCAAATCTCATATCCTTCTAATTGAAGAATCTTTAGTGGAAACAAAGAAAAGAAAAAAACTGAACTAAAATTATTTTGAAATGCCCTTGCATTCAAAGATCAAGGTTGTTTCATGATTTATAGATTCATTTGAAGAATCAAAACAAAATTGCCCAAATGTGTTTATCATGTTATGATGTGATTTGGAATGCGATTTAGAGGGACAATTGAAATCCAAATGAGGAATGTATCATGGTGTTGGACAATTCTTGATGTGAACAATAAGAAAACATGTTACAAGGGCATATTAGATTCTAGAATTAAAAGACAACAAAATTTGCAATTTTAGTATTGGCCTTTGGGAGTCTAAGTGATTTTGCAACTTCAATGTAATTGGACCCATGGGCAATTACAAAATAAATTATCTGAATTTGATTTGGGTTCAAATTGCACTAAAGATTTTGTGTATTTGAGATGTTCAATCGTATCATTGAAAGTGCACTAATTTGTCTTAGTCTTCTTGGAGCTATTGTTATTTAGAATTGGTCATGAAAAGTTACTTGTAACACACCCTTGGTGTTATCATTAATATTGTTTTACAAACTTAGGGGTGTGTTAATTGTGTGTGTAAATTATGTGAAAAAAATCCCATAAATCATGTTAAGTTGTTATTCTAGCATGTCATCATATGTGAGAAACATTGACTATTGATAAGAACTTTACAACTACAATTTTATTAAAAAAACTATTTTGAAGGCTGTAGACATTAATTCATTAATGAAACACACATGAAATAATATTCAAAATGGTGAATCATATTGCTTGCACTTTCATATTTGACACCAAAAGGCCTAACTTGTCATGCTATAGGTTATAAGCCAAAACCATGGATTAACATTAACTTTTGATTTGTTGTGCCATGCTATTGATGCAAATCATAATGTACTTGTTAAGCAATAACCCTCTTAGTGGATGGCTAATGAGAATGTTAATCCAAGATTATTGGAAGGTAAGAATATTGGGTTATGTGCAAATCTTTTTTTTTGGTCAAAGTGATATTTCTAAACCATGTCTAATCTCGAGGAACATATAATAGTTCAAACTTGTATGCTCTATGTGAGAAAGTTCACATGAGTAAAAAAGTAAAGACATTAGTGAAATTTTTGTCATTATTTCAATGTTTAGTGCTCTAGATGTGATAGTGTTTTTATAAAGATGTTGTTTCTTCTAAAGTCTAGTTGTTCATGGATTTAAAAATACAATCTTTTAAAAAATCTTCAATTTTTGGGTAGGATATAACTATTTCAATTTTTTTGATTACATGGATATGTTTAATTTAATTTAATTTTTTCAATAATCACATAATTTGGAGAGTATTATTTGAATGATTTGAAAATTTTAATCTCCAATCCCTTGTAGGTTTGAGTAATGTGGACTATAATTTTCAATACTTCTTTGATTAATAGAGATAAAAAATTTAAACCTTTCGAAGTTTCAAAGTAAATGTCATTTCAAATTTAGCCACATTATGGACATAATACTATTTTAGAATGTCATGGCATTATTACAACACCTTAGATCAATAATATTTTTATAGAAGCTTATTGATGAATTATTCCTTTTATGGTGGTTATGAAAAATGGAGATCACAATGTTATTAGTATTAATATGACTTAATAGCTTGATATAACATTTGTAATTATATAGAAGGTGATTTTGACAACAACTTGTGAAACCTTTATGCCCATCATGTTTTGCATAAAACAATATCATTAATGTTTGAATATTTTTAGGATGATAAACCAAATACATATGGAAAATATCTAACAAACATTTGAAAATTGAACAAGGACCAAAATAAATTAATTTAAAATGTGGTACCATCGATCACACTTGAATATTATTATTTTTTCATGGTAAATCTCATATCTTGGCAATTATTTTTTTCAAAAGAATATAACATGAAAGAATGTTGGTTTTGAGGTTTTCTTCGCCATTTAAAAAAAATAAAAAATGAAGAAGTAGGTACCACCTAGGTTGCCAACTATAACAAGGACTTTTATGAAAATCTACAATGAATTCAAATGCCTTGCCATGAAAACTATATTTGTTTGGGGAGTATGACCAATGAGGTTATTTCATAAATTTGAAACTAGAACTTGCCCAATAACATTGAAAATTACATATAATTGTCAACATAGTTTGTCAACAACAATTATTTCAATATTGTGATAATAGTGAGGTCCACCTTTATTGTGTTGGAGGTTGAATTAGCCCTATTTTGTTGTTCAACCATGGTATAAATTAACCTTTTTTGGGGGTGCAATTTTGCACAAATGCAAAAAATAGAAATATTTTTGAATTAAGGTGTGTCAACCAAAACTAAAAGGACAAACTCCTAAGACAATTCATATATTTAAATTCTCATCAATCATAATGACTAAAACATTTCAAACATTTCAAAACAAAATAATTTAGAGCACCATATATCTAAAATTAACAACATCATTCACTTTGTGTTCATGTGTATGGTGAAATAAGACTAGTAAAAGAATATAAAATTAAGTGACACTATGACAAAATATTGGTACACCTTGACAAATTTTGACCTACCGTAAAAATTGGTTGGACACATCATAAATAACCATATTTTTTAGTTGAATCCTTGTTGGTTTGCATATTATTATGATAAACAATTTGATGTGATATGAGAAAATCATGTATTTATTCCTATGGAAATCGGTGCCCAACTAAATCAATGTTTTCTTTTTTTGAAAGCACAAAACCCACAATTCAAATTCAATTGTTTTTAAAGGTCAAATGCTTAATCTAGTTCCAATTGTGGTTCTCGCAAAATTAGGATTTTTTTTATTATTATTATTTTTCCTTTATTCTCGCCTTCTTGTTCCTCCCACAATTTTGTGATGTGATGTTACTCAAGTGGTCATCATCCATAAGTATATTTAGCCAAATTTGACAATATTCAAAACAAGAAAATAAAAAATCTTAAACACCCTTTCATATTGTAGGCAATTGTGGCAAACTTTGACATTTTGGAAAAAGAACATAAAAAATAAAATAAAAGAGTGGCAATTTTTTATTATGAAATGACAATGAATATGTGACATAATATCTCTTTTCAAAATATTTTTCAAAAAATGGCAAAGATTGAAACTAAAATAATCACTAGTCTAGTCTACAAATAGCCATGTCTATTTGGTGTAATTTATGTCCACAAATTAGGGAGGGTATACTTCATTTCAAAGAGGGCTCTTATGCTTCATAAAGTTATAGAAGGAGGCAAGTTTATAAAGTCATAGAAGTTTATATGAGCCATTAATTTTACACTTGTCATTTGTTTAATCTCATCTCATGGCCTCTCTCTCTTTACAAGAAGTAGTTATTGTATATTGAACAAATTTGTCATTAACAATTTAATTTTAAAAATTAATAAATAATAAAAGAAATATAGGGAAGTTGGTATTGGTGGAAAGCCTCAATGAGTAGGAGTTTAGGGAGTTGATTTGTTAAAATTTTTAGACCTAAGGTGTGAGAGATATTAAATTTGTTTTGAATAATGTTTTTAATTTAAAAAATTAAAAAATAATTTTATATAATTAAATTACAAAAACCCTTTTTTGGAAAGAGAAATTACTTAACTAACCCAGTTCACACTTGGGCGAACATCACACGCCACACTAGTTTTGAGTTATAAAAGAAATGAATGGGGGTTTTTATTTTAATTTAATTTAAATAATAAATTCTGGGGAGTGGTGTAATAATACTAATAATAAATAATTTCACGGCAAAATTTGGGACGCTGAATTCGAGGTTATATGTACAGTCTCAGGACCGATTAAGGCAACGACTTGGATGAATGATGACCGACATCGCAGTTAAGACCGCAGTACGACGACGACGACGGCCGACTACTGATTGAGTGTGGACGACGACGACCAACGACGATCAATCAGTTAACGAACAAACGACCAAACGGTCGAAACTCCGCAAATGAAGCCATCCGTCTGTTCGTCGCTTTGAATGAATTCGTCCGTTCGTCCGTCCGTCGCTCGGCGTTCGTCGTTTTGAATGAATTCGTCCGTTCGTCCGTCCGTCGCTCGGTGTTCGTCGTTTTGATTGAATTCGTCCGTTCGTCCTTTGGCCGTTCGTTCGTCTTTCTTTGGTGTAACGAAAAAGGCGTAAGGCGACGAGAATCGACGAAGCTCCGGGATCGTCGCCACCGAACGTGTGCAAATGCGCCCGAAAATGTCGTCGCCACGACGTGCTCGCGTGCGGAGCGGGTGTAGTCCGATGGGCTCCAGACGCCTCAAGAATAGCTCGGATACGCAAATTCCTAAAACCACCCCAAAATAATCGCAAGCAACGACGAAGACGAAGACGAACAAGAACAAATATTGGCGTCGAGTAATGCCCTCCAACTCCGCAGATTTAGAGCTCTCATTGCGCTGCTGCTGCTGCTGCTCCTCTAGCTCACCAGCTGCCCCCCCGCCCCCCATCATCATCCACTCCAACTTATCACCACTAGTGTCCATCGAGTCTTTGCTTTCCCCCAGCTCCTCCTTGTAATCAATCCTCTTGCACAGCTTCTTTCTTCTTTCTTTTAACAATGTGGTCGCTCATCAGCAGCAGCTTCATAGCTTTGCTGCTCTTGCAATGTATAGTAACTACTTCCTTCGGAACTACTGTTGCTGTTGCTGCTTCTACTACTCTCCAGACTCCGCCTCCCGGAAACACGTAAGTTCTTTTCTTCCTGCAATATTATTACTGTCAAATTTCCGTTCCCCGCGGCCAGCTCTGCTAATTGCTTCCCTCTAACGTCATACCCCGGAAGCTGCTAATCGCTTCCCCTCTAACATATTATTACCCCGGAAGTTGTTTTTTTCTCCCTTCGTAAGATTTTTCATTCAGTTGTTCTGGAGGTTGTTGTTTTGAGAGCAAATTGCGAGGATTTTGTAAGAGTTTCTAGATCTAGACCTGCTGGTGCTGCTGTTTTGAGTGGGACTTACTTGCTTCCATGATCATTCTTCTTTCTTGGCTTGCTGCTGCTGCTGCTGCTGCTGCAGGTTGTCGATGACATGCACGGCGCAGAATGGACAGAGGATGTACAAGTGCTTGGAAGGGAAGTGGGTATACCAGGGTGGAGAAAGTAAGCTGCTGGATGCGCAGACGTATGCGAACGTCGGTGTGTACAGAGAGATGGTACATCCTGTCACCAAAACGATCTTGGGATGGTGGGAAATTGTGAACGATAGTGGTGATGATGCGGAATCAGGCTACCAGTACAGCACAGTTACGGGTGAGTGAGATTCGCGACCCTCTTGTTCATCTCAACAGCTGCAGCTGCTGTTCCTTTGAAGAGCTCTTCTTACATTCATTCAGTTGCTGCAGCAGTCGCGCACCAGCTGCACCAGCACTCGCCAAGAATCTTGAGAACTTTGGTAGCATGTGAAGAAGAAGAAGAAGAAGAAGTCTTATCTGAGTTGTTGGGTTGTTTTTTCCCCCTTTCCTTCGGTTGCAGGGAAGGTGATCGACACTGTGACTACGCAGACCTCAACTTCTCTCTTGTGTGTGGCAACCCAACATGGAAACATGGGAGCAACGACGCGGATTTCATACATTGCAATTCTGGGCGCAAAGGGGGGAGCTGCACCACCTCAGTCTTTATGCAAACAAGACGAAGTCGTGGAGGTACCATTCACAGCCGGTTTTGCATTCTATACTCAAGACACTTCCCCGCCGACGTTACCGACTCCCATCAGTGCCAAGCTCGGAAGCTCACAGGCAGTAGAAAGCTTCTACGCACAAGGAGCTGTCCGGTATTCATGGACTGGGACTTCTTGGACAACCAAGAGTGTGACTGCACAACTTTCCACTGTGCCTGGCGGTCCTGTGGTTGGAAAATTCTCTGTTTTGCCCAAACCTGACAGATATGGCGGCCGACTCAACTGGGTTGTCTTCAATCCCAATGGGTTCTCCGTCACTGGTCGTGGATACACTGCTCCCGTGCTCATGTCCGACTATGGCTTAGGTTGGCAATTGGTACAAATCACCAGCAGCAGTGGCCCGTAAGCTCCCTTTCTTCACGTACCTCAGGAGGACTCGGCCATCATAATCTTTGGTCATGATCTTTGTCCAATCTTTTTTGGTTTCTAAATCTTTGAAGGCTTTTCCCAAAACCAACATCAAGGTGTTGTATTCCTGTCAGCTTTCTGCAGTATTTAGCTCAAGAGACGGAAGAGTTTTCAGCTGCTTCCGTTGTGTGTGCATGATGATGATGATGATGGGTCTGTCCTCTTTCTTTCTTTTGCAGAGCACTTGAAGGACCATACAGATATGTTCTCATGACTTCAACCATGGGAGGTTTACAGCCAGTAATCAAGCCTACAACGGAAGAGAAATGTGAAGGATTAGTGATCACATCAACTTTCTCCTGTGTTTTTTGGATCTACACCACTTGAGGAGGTCAAAAAAACACAACCCACCCACTTGAGTCACACACCTTACTGCAACAAGGGACCACTGCAGCAGATGCCAATCTCTCAAGTACTATTGACAGCAACAAACAAACAAACAAACAACAACAAAAATTGCAGCAGCTTGATGATACTGCAGGGCAAATTGCAACAACAATCGAACTGGATTTATATATAATAATCATCTTCGATTAATATCACCCCAGCAGCTTGTTTACATAACCTAGCAGCAATCTACCAAAATTGTGTATCGGTGGTTTTTTTTTTTTTTTTTCTTGGTTTGCATAAATCCCTCCTGCTGCACATACTGCTTCATATGCACTAATGATTTGAACTTTGTGAGTTCCACCTTTTCATGTGCCATTGCCACAAATTTGTGACATAGCAAAACCACCTTTCTCTGTCTCTCTGTCTCCTCTCCTCTCCTCTTCTCATGTCATCTCTCTCTCTTTGTGAACAATGGGTCTGTCAGGTAGACCCAAGAAGACCTGTCCATTGTGGCTTGTAAGGGGAGACTAAAATGAGGCAGAAAAGGTCATATGAACCCTAAACTATTATGTGCACATAATGCAATGTCAAGAATTATCAAGAGGAGAGAGAGAGAGAGAGAGAGAGAGAGAGAGAGAGAGTATTTATCCTTCCAAGTTGTCTACAGATGTGTCTCATAATTAGAGCTGGGTTTCAGCCATTTGTTGAGACACACCCCTCACCCCCATTTGTACTATAAGCATCTTCTGGTTTACTTATTTGCAACATGGAAGCTTGCAAAGTCCCAGCTTGTATACTTGTGGGTTTTGAGCTGCTGTTGTTGTTGTTGTTGTGTCTTTTAACTACCTATCTATCACAATGGCCCATGATTATCTACTTCTTCATTTTGTTTGTTTGTTGGGTCTAAGTTCATTTTTCTTCTTGCATGGTGTGTGATTCTGCTGAGCTTGAGGTTTCGGAGTCCAGGGGTCACTGAAGAACAACAACTCACATTGAGTTCTTGACCTCCAACCATGAGATTTGGGTGAAAGTTTTTCTTTCAGATTTCCAGTAGATTGTATTGTACAAGTGCATTGAATTTGTTGCCCTGACTGTATGACAATTAGGTCTCTGTTTCAACTTCCAACCATAACCTAGTTACCAACCCAATGTCAGGGTTCTAGGAGTACTCACACATCTTCTGTACTTATTTAAAACCAGAGTAGCTGCAGTTAACCCTCTTAATTCAATGCTTTTTAACCCTATAGCATTAGCTTAGAAAATATACACAAACATACACTACCTAGGTGTAAAAATAAAGGCTTATGTGGCTTATGAGACTGTTAGAATTGGGGGGGCCTTTGAATTGTATTGAGGAGTTTGTTCCATAAATTTGCACTTTAATGTTGTAATAGCCTCGTAAGCTTATGCCTTTGGTGTGATGAAAAAAAAAATTGTGACCAAATGAGATTGCTTGAACTGAAGTCTTGAATCAAGAGTCACCTTTGCAAACTTGTTCTTAAAATGTGCCATCTCTTTTTCAAGTATCTTGCATGTTGCTCAAAAGACATGCAAATTGCTTGTGATTTTTTAACGACAATTTGGAGCTTTTAACATATGATGCTTCCTTTTTTCTAAGGGATGCACAAACCCTAACTTTTCTTTAACAACTCCTCTTCATACTAACAGATAGGGTCCTGCGCATTTCTTTGTGCTGTTTATTTATTATTATCTTGTTTGATGTGCTCTGGTCAAGAGTTCTGCAGTGATCCCTCTTAACTCAATGCTTCTTCATCATCATGCTCAAGGGTCATGTACCCAATGTCCTTCAGTGTCAAAGCTTGGAAAAGGCTCGTGTTCCTTACCATAGTATAAATGGATTCTCAAGTGTCTGTAAGAGCAGTGGATGTCATTAGACTCCTAAATTCTTTGAGATGGAAAAAGGCTAATAAAACTCCACTTTTGTTGCGGCCTTTTGATTTTTCAGCTCTTCATACAAAGATGGACATGGCAAATTAAAAAAAATTGGTATGAAAGTTTTGATTAATATGGTGTTTGGTCATTTGTTTCAATTGCATTGGTATAATTTCTCATTGGTTCAAAGAACATTGACTCTTAATTTCAAGTATTTTTCATATTAAAATAAACAAGAAGTGAGTTCATTTTAGTCCCTCCATGGTTTCAAGGTTGTGAAAGCTTCAAATTACATAATCTTGTGGTTATAGTTTTCAATAGATAAATTGTTCTTTACTTTTGGTTATTTTGTTTATAGATAATTATATTGACATCCCCATGGATGTTAAATTTTGCTTCTCTGTAGCAAATTCCTACTTTTCTTTCAAGTTTGAATTTTTGAGACTATCTTGTCCAACACTTCAAAATATTGTGTGTGTGTATCTCTTTGATTATTTTTTGTCTTCTTCTTTTATTCTTTTTGTTGAAATTTTCTTGTATTGTAGGAGAGAGGGAGAAAAAGATTATCGGAGCTTTATTGTTGTGTTGCAAGGGAGGGACATAGAGGATGTTGGAGTAGGAGAGGTGTGTGTTTGGTTTAATTTTGTGTGTTTATGCATTACATTGCAAAAGAGAGAGAGGTTGCTTGAGTGAGAAATTTTTAGGGTGGATTTCATGCTAAGTTTTAATGTTGGTCACTATATGTTTGACTTTGAGAGTAGCTCGAAATTTAGCATGAGATGGCAAAGGCAAGCGCAATAGCAAGTCAAAGATAAGATGATTTTAAGTTTAACTTTACTTGAGCATAGCTTCATGTTGCTACAAACTACCAATGACAATGAAATGATGAAAAATAATTAAAAACAAAGTTCCATTCAAATGGTGGTTCATAATTTTCAAGGCTATGGTGCTAGTTTTGTAGAATTTGTCATAATTTTTGTTATTAGAATTTCATTAAAAATCATAAATCAGTTTTTGAGGGAAATTGGATTCCAAACAAAGGGTGTGTCACAACTGTGGCCTTGCCATTTGCATTAAATTGTATCTTAAGAGTTTGGACCTGCAATGCAAAAGTTACTGAATTGAAAATATTTTCAGCTCTAAAAATCCAATTAAACTCAAATATTAAGTCACGAGAGTTATTAATTTCATCATCTCTTTCATCCTCAAACTTATTATGATAATTGCTTCATGATGAACTCAAAGTGCACTAAGAATTGAAGAAGCTTTGTGCACTTTTTTTTTCTTTTCAGCAACCAAAGTGTGAATCAATTACAACCCATATCAAGATCCAGTTCAATAAGCTTGCACTTTCTCTACAAACACGTAATAACAACAATATTTTGCAGTGCCTCATTCTTCAAGAGTCTCATTAGACATGTCGGAGGATTGAAGATTGGAAGTGGCCACAATTCAATCATTCTACAAGAGTCCATTAGACATGTTGGAGGATTGAAGAATGGAAGTCGCCACAATTGAATCTCTCCCTGTAGTATCGGTGCAAAGAAGTACTTGGGTACCACTAATCACTACTGTGGAACAACATTGAAGCTCTGCAAATTTTTGCAGTTTCTGTCTGACTCCCATCAAGCTCGTAATCTTGTACATAAAAAAAAACTCTTTCAGAAATATGATCGATCACGAATTGAATCTTGTTTCCAGCAACAAATCTTGTAATTGGAGCTATTATATTGCAGAAGTTGTTCAGAATACACAAACCTCTGTAAAATAATTCACTCTTGAAAGTACTAGTGCCAGAAGCAAGTTTGGTGCCATTGACAGACTTAAGGAGATCATTTGATCCTTGTTTACTGGTAGTATCCAATGCTACTCCAGATTTTAGTCTTAGCCAGCTCTTGTAGCATTTTGATCTTTGAGCCCTAAACCCTAAAACCCCTTACAGGATTTGGATGCAGAGTCGCACTACCAATCATACCACAAGAGGAATTTAGCCAAATTTGGCTACAGGTCAGAGAGGAAAGTAGAAAATTTTAATAAATCCTGCTATATATTGGCAACCTACTAGAATTATTGTGTAAATATGGTGATTTCAAAAAAATAAAAATTCCTTGAATTCTGTCGACTTTGGCACCTTTTTTTTTTGGTTACAAAGACCCTTTTTTATGAGTGATACTGAAATTTGTTCTGGTCACAAATGGGCAACAATTTGCACCTAGTTCGACACTAGGACAAGGCCAGCACACCCATTCATCCTTAGGGCAAAGCCTTGCCCTACTCAGTCACCAGAACTGGATTCACACGAAAGTGGCAAAAGGAACTAACTACGATAACAAGTCTAACCCTAACCCTATTCCACTCACATGAAAGGAATAAATTGACTCAAAAAAAAAGTTGGCAAATGACATGTCGTTGAGGTTAAGGTGGGGCTAAATGGGCAGGAAAATAGGTGACTAATAGATAAGTAAATGATTTATACATAGGTAAGGGTTGTTTTTGCTACCTACCTACTACCATCCTGTTTGTGGGTTGTTAGTAAGTAGGTGGTAAAACAACAATTGAGGTAACCACCATGGTTAGCTAGGTTACGGGAACCCATCAGAAAACTGTTTCCTGATCACTTACTATCCATCTTCATGGCACACAACCTGAGATCAAAGATTGTGTCATATCTATCTAATGAAGTAAGGTAGTTTGTTGGGCTAAACCCCCACCCCCCGGGGACAGAGGCTGTTGCATTGCATCCAAGTTTTGTAAGTTTTAGTTTATTAGAACAGGTTTCACATTAAGTGAACAGATTTATTTGGTGGAAGTGTTTTAGATTGTTTAAATTGAAATGGATTTTTGGGTGTTCAAAATGTGTGCGCAATAAGTGAATTAAGCACGAAAATTTAAGGGTCTTTAAACGTGTGATAGGGTGGTGGTGGTGGCTTTTTAGTTTTGAAATTTATCATTGAGGTATTGGATCCTTGTACTATCATCCTTTTTTGTTTTGCTTTTGTTGCGTTCATATGCGATCCTTGCCATGATGACAGACAGAAAGAGAGAGAGAGAGAGAGCGCGTGTAGGGATTGGAGTAGGAGGGAGAAAATGCTCGTTGCGTTCATTTGTCATTGTTTTGTTGATCAAATAAAAAGAAAGAGTGCATGCCCATGCAAGGAAGGGCTTGGAGTGGGAGGGAGTGAAAAGCATGGTGACAATGGCACTAGCATCACTGCACTATGTTGCTATACACTATTGTGTGTGGAGCCCTACTGTTTGGGGGGCATGCGCAATCAGAGGACAAAATGGGAGCCGGATTGATGCCCCACTCCCTTTCAATCTTGTTGCAATTACAATTTCAACTGTAATCGCTATGCCTTTTCTATTCATGTATTTCTTGCCTTGGAATTTTGTTGTATTTGTGCCTAAGATGCGAACGGAAGAAGCTCTATTCGAATTTGTTCCAAGGTTTGTTAACCAAGGGTTGGTTGTTTATGGATCAATTTGTGGGGGCAAGTGTTCTCGAACAATATTGATCTATTGCACCCTTGATCTATTGCACCCTCTAGTGGAATTAGAGAGAAGGAAGCACAGGCTAAATGTCTTGTGTAGTCTCCCCATTTTTTTTTTCATGGTGAGCTTGAAATTCAATTTTGTTTGCCTTTGTTTATGTTCTTTCTATTATTTATTGTGTTATTCTTTTATAGTGTTTCCTATGTAAAAAAGAAAAAAAACACACAAACACAGAACAAATAACCAAATGTTTTTTTTTCTTTTTGTGTTCATTTATTTTTGTCAAAAACATGAAGATTCACAAGAATAAAGGTTGAAAGAAAGGTTTAATTTTCAAACAAGGAACAAGAAAAAAATTATATGATTCAAAATAATAACACAAGTATTAAAAACAAGAACATAGTATGTGTAAGACCAACGTGGAAATGAATTTTTATTACGTTATATATGCAAACATGAACATGAGAAGAACTTGACAAGGCTATTATGTAAAATTGTGCCTAAAACTGATGTTGAACAAATTGAAGGAAATGAAAGGTCCTACTTTTATTCATACTCCTTTGGGGACATAGCTCAAAAAAGCTTCTAAAGAAGTTTTAATGTGTGCATCAAATAAATAAGCTTTTGAAAACCTTCTCAATTGAAAGTCAATTACGAGTTAACTAAAATTTAACTAGGATTTAATTAAAAGTTAACTTAGACTTAACTAGAAGTTAACTAAGAATTAAATAAAATTGAACTAATATGTAATTAAAAATCAATTAAAAATCAACTAGAAATGAACTATGAATTAAATGGAAGTGAAATAAAACTTAATTCAAAGCTAACTAATAATGAATTAAAACTAAATTAAAATTAGATACAAGTTTATTACAAGTCATGGATGATCATTCAAATGAATGAACTCCATGGTATTGACATCCTTGACAATTTTTGGCTTAGTTTGGCATTTTTTTTTCATCATGTTCCTTCTTTTCACTACTAGGAAATGCGTCCTAGTTCATTCTAGGTTTCATTAGATTTTGAGTGAATTTGGATATTTTTACCTAGTGAAATTGTTTAACCCCCTAGTGAACGAAGACCAATTGCTACAAACAATGATTTGTTTCACTAGTACATAGTAAAACAAAATTATTTTCAAATGAAATACAAATTTATCAAACCATTCACTTGTTAGTTAATTAATTAACTAGTATGGAAATCAGTTAAAATTTTAATTATTTAATATATAATATTATTGATAATTTCATGATTTTTTAATCCTATTATTTATTAACATGTGTCATTACCTACGCTAAGTTAAAAACCTAGCCTAAGTAGGCCATGTAATCAACTTAAGCACCTATTATAAAAATTTAATAAGAAAATATTTGGTCAACACACCATTGTTGACCACACATAACACCACCCATGAAGTTTGATCCATTGACCTTTAGAATATAGGTAAACACCTTTACCATCAAACCACCCCACTTGTTGTGATAATATGTTACATTACATTCTATTTATCAAATACTTCATTTTAAATATTACGAAAACATAAACTTTGAAAATTCATATTTTACGAGATTTTGTTCAAATGAAATGATTCGAGTTTACTTTTTTATAAATTTCAATAATGTACATAATTACATTTATTTCCTTTTGAAAGTTTAAAATCGTTTGAAGAAAAAATAAATTAATATCATTATTCAATAACATTTCAATGACCATTTTTTTGAAAAAAAAAATTTAATAAATTGATAATTTTTTTGTTAATATAATAATATTACCTATGTTAAGCTACGTTCAATTATTATATGAATATTTTTCATTAATTTAAATTATTTCACCCTACATTATTTACGGCTATTTATGGCCATTTTGAATTTTTTTGGTTATTTTTGGTTATTTCACCATAGGCTACTTTTGGTTATTTTAAGTTACTTTTGGTTATTTTAGTTTAGTTCACCTTAGCTTATTTTCAACTATTGTAATTTTTTTGGTTATTTTATGTTATTTTTGGCTATTATAAATTATTTCAGTTTAAACTACTTGTAGCTATTATAAGTTACTTTTGGCTATTGAAAGTTATTTCACCTTATGTTATTATTGACAATTATAGGTTATTATAAGTTATTTCAACTTAAGTTATTTTTGACTATATAAATTATTCCACCCTAGATTATTTTTGGCAATCCTAAACAATTATAATATATGGCTATTAGTTGTTCTTTTATTAGTGTTATTGGTGATTATTAATGACTATTGGTACCTATTGTATTTGTGGTTATTAATATTTTTTAGTGGTTATTCATGGTTATTTTATTGGTGGCTATTGGTGGCTATTATATTAATGACTGTTATTCTATTAATGGCTGTTGGCGGTTATTTTATTAATGGTTATTGGTGGTTATTCTATTAATGGTTATTGGTGGTTATTTTATTAATGGTTATTGGTGGTTATTCTATTAGTGGCTGTTGGCGGTTATTTTATTAATGGTTATTGGTGGTTATTCTATTAATGGTTGCTGGTGGTTATTTTATTAATGGTTATTGGTGGTTATTCTATTAATGGCTACTGGTGGTTATTTTATTAATGGTTATTGGTGGTTATTCTATTAATGACTGCTGGTGGTTATTTTATTAATGGTTATTGGTGGTTATTCTATTAATGGATGCTAGTGGTTATTTTATTAATGGTTATTGATGGATATTTTGTTGGTGGATATTGGTGTTTATTAATAGTTACAATATTAATGGCTATTGGTGGTTATTTTGTTAATGCCTATTGGTGACTTTTTTGTTGTAAGTCATTGGCGATTATTTTATTGGTGGTTATTGATGATTATTTTATTAATGGTTATTAATGGTTATCATATTATAATGGTTATTGTTGGTTATTATATGTTATATTATAACTATTGGTGATTATTATATTATAATTTTTTTTTGATATTTTATGTTATAATATCATAAGCTATTGGTAATTATATTGTAGGGTATTTAAAATATTTTTCATAGGTTATTATTTTCTATTATAAGTTATTTTACCTCAAGTCATTATATTTTGTTTTAGATTATTTTTAGTTATTATATTAGGATAAAATAATTTATAATAACATAAAGTAGAATGACCTTGAATAAATTAAAATATAACTTGAAATAAAATATATTAATTAAAAATAAAATAACCTAAGGTATAGTCTAAAATTAGTTGAATAATTTAATTTAAAGTAACTTCAAAGCTTATAATAAACTAGTTAAGATACCTTAAGACAAAATAACATATAATAATTTAGGGTCCAATCATTTCTAATAGCCTATAATAACATAAAATATAAGTTGAAATAACTATATTAGTTTAAAATAATATAGGGTATATCATAAAGTAGGATAGATAGAATTTTTTTTAAAAAAGAAATAAACTTATTTGCTATAATAAATTATAATAATGAATTATGTTAACGAAACATGATGTTTACGTAATGATATTATAGTGAAATAACTTTCACCAAGGTGAAGTCAGTAAAATGCAACGAAGTTATTTCACTTTTAAAGTCCCATAGTGATTTAAACTAATAAATTTCACCCCACTTTGGTAATAATACTTGATTGTTCAATCCTCAAGGGCAATGGCCACAATGGTTGAAAGCCTTTTGCAACAAATTACCCAATCCTTTAAAGTCATTCTTATTTGTAAACATTGCATCATTCTTCCCCTTGATTGCACATAAATGATAATTATCTTTGCTTCTGTGAACATGGGTCCAAATTCTTTAAGGAGTACCAAAATATTGTTAAAGGTGTCACCTTTTCTGTACTCCTTTATATAATCTTATTTGACCATGTAAAGGCACAAAATGGATGAAATTGATGGAATCTATAATTGAAGTGGTCTAAAATATGGTATTTATAAAAAAAATTGACACATTTTGACTCATTAATATTGATGGGGATCAAAATATAGGACCAAAAAAATTCCATTAGGACTAGGTACATGTTAAAAAAAATTGGACCCGCATGGGATGTAGGATGTGAAAT
>Ga0209208_10005014_pt1 | contig 18564 bp, 13 predicted proteins | sample S1TSphfallax_3_FD_187694 | JGI IMG/M metagenome (GOLD analysis project Ga0209208, IMG submission 187694) | Host-associated microbial communities from peat moss isolated from Minnesota, USA - S1T2_Fd - Sphagnum fallax MG (SPAdes) (version 2) | ecosystem: Host-associated > Plants > Peat moss >... | reverse complement strand
TCTTTCAAGCCTTAAGATAATTTTTAATGTAAATGGCAAGGCCACATTGTGACACACGCCTTGTTCACCAAGTTTTACTTCGTTCTTTTCCTTGGGGTTCTTTCAGCACACAACGTTCGTTCGTGCATGCGTTCGTTCGTTCGAAGCTTTCCCGAGTTCCGAAGGTTTCGTGGGTGCGATTTAGGGTTTCTTCCTGTTGCCGTGTGAGCGATTGTACAGATCGCTGATCTAGGAGAAGAGGACGTTGCGGGAAGCAAGGTATAATGCGAACTCTTTCCTTTGGTTTTTTTAACTCAAGATTGACTTACACATCTTCGCTTCTCTGGTCTTTTCTTCTATGTTTTTATCTTTCTGCTGTTACACTTGTCGAGCTTTTGAGTGTTGTTGCCTTTTGCTATCATTCTGCCAAGCGGAGGATGAAAGAAAGCTATTTGATCGACGGTACTTAAGAGCGTTTTAAGAATGATCGTGTTGAATTTTGAGTGCCATTTTAAAAATTAAAAAAATGTTGAGCCAAACGGTGATGGAGTGGCGAATCTAGCAGCGAGAGAGGGGATTTTGTACTCAAGGTTCTTGAATGTGGGAAAATGTGTTTTATTCCTGTTCACGTGCTATGTTGAGGAGATCTTTGGAGAAGACCATTTGAACTGTGTTGTATATACTATCCATTTCACAAACCCCCCCCCCTTCTCTCTCCCTCAGAGTTGATATGTAATTTACAGATTTCTTTCTCTTTCTGTTTGTGAAGATCAGTATCTGGAGAAGCTCTAAAGAATTAGGGCTTTGGAGGAAAGAAAATGGGTAACGATGGATACAAACCGTGGTGGGCAATTGACAAAGAGGCATGGCGGGAGAAGTTTGCAGTGTTTTATAAGCTCACAAGCATTACTGAAGGCCATGACCAACCATTACCTCCATGGAGTGAGAAGGATATTGAAGAGTTTCAAAATTCAGATCCTGTATATGGCACTCAGCTGAAGCTTGTAATGTGCCTCCTCACAGATATGCATATATTCTATTGTATCGCAACTTTATTCTCATGTATGTGAAGAGGACAACTTGGAAGTGGCTCACTGCTGTATTTGCAGCGATAGGAATTATAGAGGCAGTAAAGAAGTTCAGAGTGTAGTGGCTTGCCAAGTATAATTGGTAAACCTTCAATAGTTTTCTGCATGTATTTCTTGCAGTCATTTAGGTTCCTGATTAGAAAGTGACCAAGTGAGCTGAAGCTGCGGTCTATTCATGGCAGGTGAGGCAAGGAGCCACTATAGCCAACGTTGGAGCTTTGGCTGGAGGGCTAGTAACAGCTGCCATTGCGTGGAAATACTCCCACAGTGCTGTTGGGGCAGTCGGCGCTTTTGCAGGTGGAGCAGTAGTTGGCTGGGCATTAGCTGAAGAAGGTGCAAGTCTGGGTTTAGGTCTTTACAAATTTGATTGCATGGATACAAATCTCAAATTCTTGTCTTGGTGGGAAAAGAAGCACCACTAATTCCATTCCTTTTCTTCAGTCACATTACATAATCCTTGCCTAGACTCTCTTAGCACATGATGTTTTCTTTATGCAACTGGCAAGTTTATGCAGCAATTGACAAAACTTTTCTGTTTGAGAGCATCACATGAGAGTCATTGTGAGTCATTGTCCATATGCAAGCCTGGCTGCAAGGGTACCCAGCTTAAATAATAACAAGTCATTAAAGTTTTTTATTATGATACCAAGGGATGCAGTGTCAATGCATGCAGATGTGAACCTTTGAGCTGATACCCCTGTCATTTTAGCCTGTGATCTCATGTCAGCAAATCTCTACTCATCTTTAACTTTACAGACTACCACCTGCTTTTGATTGTAACTGTTTACTAACACAGGTTCTCCAAGTATAGGGAGCTCTACTCTACAAAACCTCCTATTCACTTCTCTCATCTGCCAGTGGCCCAAGTCATGGAAGAGTTACTGCCAATTGTGGTATATTTCCTGGATGTTCAGCACAAGATCCACTGCAGGTACTACTTCCTCATTTGGGAGTTCAGCAATGAGGATGTCAGCATCCATTCCTTTTGGAGTGGAAAACTCCCAGCATTTCATGAGGACTATCTCCTAGAAGGTTCTCCAAGAGTGCACATGTTTCTGTAAATTTTCATTTTTATTTTGTTTCTTGATCTTCATTATCTCAATACATATCTTTTGGTACATCTTCAATTTGCAATGGGGCACCAAAAATGAAACAGACCAAAAACTGAAGCCCAACCAAACAAAGAAATGTACTTCACAATTCTGTTATCTAATAGAGGGAATATTTTCTTCAGTCTTCAAAACCTGATCTGATAGACATCATGCATGGCTATCATCTGCTGCACAACATCACAAAGAAAGCTGAAGTATAGATCTGGTGTCAAAACAGTGTATGCATATGAGCCATCTGAAAAGGTGATTCATACATCTTAGTCTCTGCACTTGTGATGGTGTGTTGTCCCACATGCACAATATGTGCAATCCACACCAAGTGCATTTCACGTCTAGAAAATACATATCTTACTCAAGGCCCATCAACAAAGCTAGAACATATAGATGGAATTTACATTATTGTCATCGATTATGATCAACAAGCTTTCATGTGTGCACCAACCAAGGAAGCTTCCTAATTTAATGAAGCCTCCATAAAAGGTTTTTATGTGTCCACTGACCAAAGAAGTTTTTTGAGAAGTTTCCTAACTAATAATGAACTAAAAATTAACGATGATACAAGTGATGATGTAAACAATTATATTGATACAAACGATGAATGATGGTGTCTATGATAGTAACATATTTTTAAATAATAGGTTGTTGGTTTGCATCACCAATTTGATTATTTTCAACCGATTGGGTTGTGATTGAATTATTAAGTAATCTAGCCCAACTACTCTATAATGACTCCTCATTGGTGATAGTAGGTTATTTGTCAATCCCACCATGTTGTAATAATCTAACAATTTCAATAAATGAATTTTATATATGTTATTTTTGTCACCAATTTTTGACTCCTTTGGCTTTAATTCGGTCCCTTTCTTTAAACACTTATTGTTTTTATTGTTGATTAAAAATAGTAACAACAACTACCACATTGACTGGCACATTGTTAAATTTAGGTGTTGTCATAACATTAGAATTAACAAGTTTAGTTATGAACATGTTCTGTACTTCAATTTTTCTGAGACATTCTCTAGATCTATACTCTACACTATAATATATTATATAGGGATAATGAACAAGTATTCTAACCAATTTAGTAAATTGGGTTTTAGTTTATGCCATAGGTTTTGTAAATTTAATTGTTGTGATTAGTACAAATGGTACCTCTCTTTTCATGTTATGACATGTTTTACCACAATTAATACAAGTTGATGATGATATAATTATAACAACAAGTACTACAAGTTTAACTATTGTATTAGCCTTTAGTGTGGTTAGTAGAACATTGTAACTCAAATTAAAAGGTCCATTTTCCTCACATATTATAACAATTTCTTTGTGTTTAATCAAGGTATTTCTTTTCATACTTATAATTGTTAACACTAAGGTAATAAACCTACTTTGAAATCAATGGTGAAGAAAACATCTGTTGTTCTAATCTGTAGACAATTTTTTAATTTCAACATACATTCATAATAAACCTCAACACATTCAATGGTTTGTTGTTGTATATTTCACAATTGCATGTAAATCTTTTCATTTTTCTTTATAGTTCTGAATCATTTGCAAAATGCTTGTTCCAACTCTTCAAAAAGTATAATTTGGATGGCTTTGAACATAATTTTCTCCCCATTCAAAGATATTATCTTTGAAAATAGACCTAAATAGGTTAATGATGTCAGCTTCCACTATTTCACCATTAGTTTTAATGGCCTTCTTGAACACTCTAATGTGAATGTCAAGATCAATGTCTTTGACATAGGTTGAATATTGTAATTTCATGTATGGTAGTTTGGTTGATGGTTTTCTTACAAGTTGTACAACAAGTGGTCAATACCATGGTGGTATAAACATGCGTGGGTCAAATGGATGATCAAATAGGTGCATTGAATGGTGGTCCTCCAAGCATATTTCTTCTGGATGAACTTCTTCCAAGTGAATCTTCAAGTTGTCCTCCATCAAGTGGTTGGTGAGCAAAACCTCTAGGTACATAAGTTGGTAAACTAATATTAACATGTATAGTGGTTGGTACTATTGTAATAACAAATTGTTAGACATGTTGTTTATCCCTATTGGTTATTAGTTGAACCACTATAGGAAACTAACTTCCAACAGAATATGGTGTAAATGTAGGTGGTATAATAGGTTGTTCAGGTATTGGGTATAAATACATTCTAGGTAAATAATGACCTAGGGTTACATATCCCCATGGTTGTTTTGTAGAGACAACTTCATCAAACAACTAAACATGTTCATGATTGTCATCACGATGAACATTCACTACCCATGGTTAGGTGGATGTATGTGATGTTATTTGATGAATGGTTGAAAGCACAATTGGGTCTTTCTACACAACTAGTTCAACTACATTTTGATGTTGCTCATTAGCTTCTCCCCTTTGTGTTACATCCGTGTTTAATGCATTCATAAATTCATTTCCCATAGGTTGCACTTGTTGTTCATCTTGCTCTTGTGTAGGTTATGGAACATGTTGGTGTATAATTTGTTTTAGTTGTTTTCTAAGACTTATAGTAACTACTCTTAACATTTTCTAAAATCAATAGGTTTTAAAAAAACATTTGCATTACTTTTTAACATGAAACTAAAATGACCCCTCCCAACAATCACAAATTTATAGAAGATTTCCTTTATAGTTTGGGTGTTAGTTTCTTTCAAAAACTTTACACTAACCTCACCTTAACTTCTAATGTTTTCAAACTAAATCAAGAACAAAAATTTGAATTTAAAAATTAACACAAAACAAGCAAATTTAATACAAATCAAAATTTTAGGCATGATTGTTTTTCAACATAATCTACTAAAACTATTGAATATAACCATAAATTTTAAACATGATTGCTTTTGAATTTTAATCCACTACATGATGGTCGCCAAATGTTAACGGGTTTTTTATTCCCATTAAGGTTTTCAACTTTTGACTTTTTCCAATAACAAGTTCTTAAAACAACAATAGGTACATCCAAGCTCCAACAATCTAAAACTAACTACAATTCCTAAACTAACATGTACTCAAATTATTCAAAGCTTCAAGAAAGTTGGCTAAAAAGAAATTTCTTCATGTTTCAAAGTGAAATAGAAACACAAAATCAAAATGAAATCAAAAGTTTCCATGTCCAAATAAGTATGTCCTCCTAGTCTTATATAAACTATTTCAAAAATTAAACAGTCATAATAGACCATTTAAACAATCATTAGCTAGTATTTAAACTAATATTCCTAAATTTCAAAAAATTACACCTTGTTTCACTACCTATTCAACTACCTATTATGCCACTTGTTCTACAAACTACTGATCTGTCAACCTATTTATTAACCTAATATAATACTACATGTTAGGTTCAATAACCGGTTAGGTTAATGCCAAATGTTACGTTAACAACCTGCCAAAATCTATAACCTATTAGGTCACCTATTACTAAATTTGGGTAACACACTTCAACCAAATGTTCTCAACAAGTTGAATACAAAGATGTTTTTTACCAACCAAAAGGGCAAGGTCTTGCAAAAATTGCTTTTGATGTGTGCACAACATCTTTTTTTAAAGGATCTTTTGCACCAAAAAACTCTAATATTTTTGCCTTTTCTTTGCAAGTTATCTTTTCGATACATCTCTTAATGGAAAGTTCATTTCTTCTTCAAATCTTTTTGCAAGCATAACATGATTTGCATCCACATGTTTTTTCAAAGCTTTCATGCCATTTTTTTAGTAATATGTTATAATTCCTCTCCTTTCTTTTGTTCTTGTATTAAAAGGGACAAAATTAACATGACAAATCATACACCTCATTATCTGAAGTTTGTTTCCATCAACAATGTTATTATCATTTTAAATGACCAACACAATGCATTCCTATCATGCCTTTTCCATTTTTCTTTTTGAACATGCAATTTTTGTAAATTTATTTTCATTTTCTCTTCTTCATTTTGAATGGCATTGGACTATGTTTGAAAACTTATATTTTTTTCTATAGTTTCAGTCATAAATACTCCTTCCATAGGAACTTGATTGGCAAAAATATCATAGTATTCATTTTCAATTATTGTTTCATTAGTATTTTTCCTTGACTATTCCATTGTGCAATAATCTTCAAAAGGGGTATGATTATAATAGAAAAGACAAAACAAAGATCTTTGTGAATTATAAAATGGTCTAAGTGTTATAGGGTTGTTAAGATTTAATTATTGGGCTAAAAATCATTTAAACATTTACAAAGATGTAGATTCACCTAAACATTTGCAAGTAATTATAAGAGACATCACTTTATAATCAAAACAAAAATATTTTTTTAAAAAATAAAAATTCCAGGCTTCTTCCAAAACTTTGTGTAAAACAACAAAAAATTAGTTTTTTTTTGAAAAAAAAAGTAAAATAACGATTTTTTTTAAAAAAATCTAGAAATAAAATTGGGAAAGAAAACCAAAAAGAATTCCAAAAAAAAAAGGAAGAATAAGAAAAACCTATTGCTTCCACTAGCTTGGAGGTTGATGGTTCTAATCTTCCTCCCAAACTCCAACATTAAATGTTGAATCTCCCAAACGCCAAAACTAAATGTCAAATCTCGAACGCAATGCAAAAAAAAATGAGGGGATGGGGGGGGGGGATATCGATTTGGGCATAAAAACATGAAAGCAACAAGGGGCAAAAAGGTACTTGGGCAAGGGAATAGCGGATCATTGAGGAGTAGCAAAGCATGACAAGCAACAAAACATTAGGGAACAACGAAACATAGAAAAGTAGTGAAGCACCAAGGAGCAACAAGGCACATAGGAACATGAACGTAGTGAAGCACGAAAAAATGACGAAACACAATAGAGCAATGAATCATGGAGGAATGACAAAGCACAATGAAGCATAATATAGTAGTGAAACATGAACGAATGATGAAAAACATTAAAGTTGCAAAGCACAAAGGAACAATGAAACACAACTATAAAATGAAGCACGGAGGAATGATGAAATATGGAAGAGTGAGGAGGTGGGTCAAGCTACAACTTGGCACCTTTTTATAGATGAATGGGAACCTTCTTTGTGAAGCTCTCACTAAAAGAGGCACTAAAGGAGCCATTGAAGTCTGTGCTGCCCAAACCTAAACCTAATTAAACACATTGAAAACCAATGCCACCATATTTTAATATCTTGGAAGGTTATCACCTTCAATCTCCAAGTTTTGTCAGTGATACCCTTGGCTCATTCCACTTCTGCATGATAATCAGTCCACCTACTTGACAAAATTGAAAAATCAAACCTTAGTTGTGAGCCTCTTCAAATGTCATCGCGAAGGTGAATATCATAAGGTCGATGTGCCAAAAACTAAACGATTTAATTTAACAATTGCCATTTATGTGCAAATAGGACACATGTTGATTATTAGATTATAATTAGTGGGCAAATGGATTTTAATCAATCACTAATGAAACAGTTTGTACAAACAACATGAATTAAGAGTTTCTAAAATTTACCTTGATATATGTACTGGTTTTGTGAACATCATTTCATGATTTCTAAATTAGTAACTCCTGCACATGGATCAAATTTTCAAAACCCAAAGCAGAATGCAAATGCAGCAACTATGGTGAGAAGGCATGTGCAGACATGTTGCAATGCAGAGAAGAGCATTGCGAGAATGTGAACATTGGCAATTTCCAGTGACATAGCACAGTACTACAGCGAACTGCATCACAGCAATGACAAGAAGCAAGCTTCACAGAAAAGCCTCTGTGCGACTGAAACTTTACAAGACTGGAAGCAGAGGTGATGTCCAAGAATCACCTAATCCAAACACATAATCCATTTATATTGTACAGCATAATCATGGCTTTGGTGGAAATAAAAAAACCAATGTTCATAGATTAAGTGATGATGTGTCAAAAAACAGTGACAAATACTGCAGATACCCAAAAATCCACATGTCAGTGATGACACATCGTAAACCATAGCATTGCACTACTCATTGTGAAAACCAGCAAAAGACTAGATCTCTTGGAAAACATGATTCTCTTTTAGTAATAGTTAGTGCTATGAGAAAGAAACTTCTATGATGTCTCATCTATCGAGTCCTGAGCAGTTTGCCGGACAAACTGACCACGCACCCGTGGTCGCTGTTCAGCCAGCTTCTTTCTGCTTTGATAGCGGACCTGCATACATGAGAAAAATATTTGACAAATATCTTTCTTAGGCTGAAAGAAAAAGGAAATCCATATGACCTTATTGAATTGAACTTTTTAATTGACAGAGTCCAAGTTTAAAGGAAGAGTCATATGGAGAACATAAGGACAACATCACACCATGCTCTAGTCAGACTGTAATTACCTTCTTTGCAAAGCATCGTTCCTTCCGTTTCTGTCGGAATTTGTTCAAGGCAGCCTCCCGCCACGCAAACCTATCTTCAGGGGTGCAGGATGGCATAATACCATCAAAGTTATCAAATCCATTCTTCACATTCACAGAATTGTCCACACCACTTCCACTCCCACTCCCACTATTGCCAGCAGTCTCTCCAGTAGCCCCTGCTACTGTCCCATTACAATGGCAATTCTGTACATTGCCAGGATCCTTAGTTCTTGAGGGATTTTCATTTACTTGAATGCTACTGCTACCACTTTGTCCATTGGTCCTGTCCAGAACAGTGGCAGCTGAGCAACCACAGTGGGGAGATCCAGCTGTTGACTGCTCTCCTTGCTGTTGTGGGAGAGGTGGTGGTTGGAAATTAAGGGCATGATTGTGATGCTCATGATAATGAGTATTGTGCCGATGGTGGCTATGATAGTATGGTTGTTGGTTATTGTGTGGGTGCAGCAGATGTCCAAAAGCAACATGATGCTGATAAATTGAGGGATGATCGAAAACCTCCCCTTGATCTGAAAGGTGAGGAGAAGGGGCTGCCACCCATGCAGGCCCAGGGTGAACATAGTACATGGGATGCATAGTTGGCCCATATCCAGCTGGGACACCCTCATAGTGCAAATGCCCAGGGGAAGGATTTGATGTGGGCCTAGGCATGCCATGCAATGCAGCTGTCTCTTTGTTAGTTGGTTTAGATCCATTCTGGACCACAGATTGTGGCACCACTGAAGAGCTTGTATCTTGACCATTCCCATTGTGAGGATTCTGAGAGTCTGTTTCCAAGGGGGTGCACACCTCTCCACTTCCCTTTGATGAGCCTGTGCCATCAGGTGGCATGCCCATTTGTGAAGGACATGATGAATTGACAGCCAAACCACCACCGGGTAGGCCTCGAGTCCCATAGGAACCATCCATTCGAAGTCCCCTAGGTGGAGGTGTACCACCTGAAGGATGCTCCTGTTGCTGAAGTCCCTTTGTACTATATCTGTAGAGGAAATTGCATTCTCAGTCTGGTTCCTCATAGAAACTAGAAAGTCAGCACAATACTAAGTGCAAGCATGAAGAATGTAAATGCAGCCTGCTTTCAGAAAATAATAATATCCTGACTGCTGAGAAATCTACTCCAGAATGAGGAGAAATAATTGTGTCAAAGTTATGCAATGGACTCATCTTCAACAGATGAAGCAGTTCTAGATAAGATAAGCAGTCTCCAAATGTGACAACTTCACCTTGAAAATGCTGAGCTTCCAGATTGACGGAGCCCCTGCCATTCATCCCCATCTGCATCCTTGTCACTGCCATTCCTAGGCCACTTCAATGTTAGCTCCAGAGTTGGAGGAGAATTAAAATCTGAACCCACAATTTCTTTTTCCTTTGGGCTGTTGCTTCCCCTCTGATCCATGATTTCATTTGCATCTGCACTTTCTCCTGGTTGTTCAACAATTGTTGGAGGGCGCTGACACTCTATGGCACCAATCAAATCAACAGCTTTCTGAGATCTCTCAACAGACCCATCAGGCCCTGAAGTTGATGGTTCACATTCCTGCTGCTGATTGCACTTCTCCACGATAGCAGCTCCCTGCCCTTGCATGGCAAATGAAGGGTCATCCAAATCCATTTTCTGGCGTACATCTGTTTCCTGCTGCACTTCATCAATGTCACATGGGGGTGGCCTGCGTGTTGCCATCTTCAAGTTGCATCCCAGAGTTTGATCTGTTCACAAGGTGCACGTTGCAATACCAATAAGGCAACAAAGCCCCTAGTGTTGCCACCATAACAGCTCAGGAAGTTTGCTATTCAGGAATTTCTTGTTGATCTAGACACTGAATATAGAAAAAGCCATTTTACCACATGCATTTGGAAAGACCATGAACATTGGATCTGGCCATCATCCACTAAATGCAATACAACTAAAGTCTTGGACCAAAAATTTCAATCACAACATCATCACAAGGGAAGTAAAGATGCGTACCAGAGGAGGATTTATCTTCAGAAAGTGCCTGGCAATCCTCATCACCATTTCCACCAGTGGGGCCAGGGCAATGATTTCTCTGGGCCTGCACAGGCTGCATTCAAGCATGCATTCAAGATAAAGGAGAAAAAGAAATCACTTGCCCCAACTCAGCAACCAATATAGTCATCTGGAAGCAAGGTCTCATGACATCTCTGTGACATTTTAGGGTTTTCCCTGCCAGTCATAGAGAGTCGCTTGAAAGAAAAGCAGACATAACAAGAAGTATATCCAATCAATATGACTGCAGAGAAAACTCCCAAAAAACTTTTTAAAAACTAACAAATGTTGTGCCAAAACAAAAAAAAAACAAAGTTTGCAGTCGTAGTTTTTTGCACAAGACTCAAAAGGTATCAGAACATCATGAATGGCAGTGACTAACAGCCTTAACTCTCAAGAGACTTCAGTAGCTCTGAACAGTGTCTACAGATGAGTAGATAAAAAAAGGTCAAAACTTAGGGCAAACCTCTTTAATAGAATCTCTATCATGTGTTTCTTTTCCATTTCCAAATGCAAAAGGGGAGATCAGAGACACAGATGTAGCTTATAAGTCACAGAAAGATGAGGACAGAAATGTGCAGAAAAACAAAAGATGACAGGAATTGAATGGCTATGGAGACCATAATGGAGTCTAAGCTGAAGAGTTTGGCAAAACAGTAACATCTGATAAGAAAAGACACCAGAGTATGAGGATGATACCTGATTGCCACTGCCATTATCACTTCCACCATTGATATTCAAACCACTGGCAGCATTTTCACTATCGTTCACATTGTTACTGCCACTCATGTTGTTGTCAGAGTCTACTGGGCTGTTGGGAGTGACCAAATTCCTTGTTTGCTTCACAGCCCTACCAACACCGTTGTTGGCAGACTGCAACCACAATAAGTTGAGATAGGTCAGAACTAGGTTAACATAGATTACAGTTCTGAAGGAGCCACATACACTGACATCATAAGACACAGACATGGAAGTGAAATTGTGTTAATGAACCCCATATCTTTCTTCATTGCACCAAGTACATTTCACCAATCTCAGGTGTATATAGAAGCTTATGTACTGCAGAAAGTTTAATTTAGCATGCCTTCCATACTGAAGGCATAAGGTTACAATACTTAATGCTCAAATTATACATAAGAGGAAACAACACATTGCAACAATTTCAATGCAGAATGAACATGTGACAATTGACAGTGACAATTGGAACACACTGTCAGAACTGTAGCAAATACAACTTTGTGATTCTGAAGACCCGGGCTATAGAGTAATGCACAGAAAGTCAAATGTTGAAAGATGCAGGAATAACAGACATGACTTACTCTATAGCGTTTCCTCCAGACATGCTGCCATAAATTCTTCAACTCATTCTTTCGCACAGGTTTCACCAAAAAGTCTGCTGCCCCTTTTGTCAAACATTGGTAGACAATTTCCACGCTGTCCTGCTTTGATGTCACTGCGATCAGAATAAAGCATCAGCAGTTTCTCCAATTGGATCAAGTTAACACATTTTAACAGCATTTGTCTTTTTCTGGCATGACACACATAAGGACACAGTGCACATATCCTTCAGCCTCCTATATTTTGTCTAGAGATGGAAGCATGACATCCATATCAATTTCTATCATATCAACTGACAAGACAAAAAACCAGCACTGCCTGCTATGACAGCATTTCCACAAACAGGTACATAGTTCATTTCAGAAGTTACAGCACCAGAGAAAACATATTACTAATATCTACCATGTGCATAGATAATATAATTGTCTGTGAAGACCAGAAAATAGGCACACCCTGAAATAGGAAAACTACACAGCATGTTCCTTAGTGTCGAGGAGACAGATTGAGTTGCTGCACATAGGAAGGTTTCATGTAGATGGAGCTTACTGACAACTGGAATCCACTTGAATGATTTGTGCTCCATGATCTTCAAAAGAAGACTCACCCCCAAGAGTGATGGCATTATAACATCCAACAATATTAGGTCAAACCGATTATTGGGATTCTCCAGCAGGTCCCAAGCCATGGCCACATTTGGAGCAGCAGTCACTGAAACAAGCCACAGTGTTTCAAACTTAGGTCTCGGAAAAGGACTCTTCAGTCAGTCATGGCAGTATGAAATGGATACAAAAACCTGCTTCAAGAATTTCATACATCTTTCTGATTCATTCAACATTGATCTGTTATTATGTATACAGAACAAGATTTGATGACTAGAAAAGCATGAGCTATGTCCAGTCAAATAGCGCCAATGAACAACCTTCATAGTTGCAGTTCCTTAACAATGCACTAACTACATGTCTTGTTGAGTCGTCATCCTCCACCAAGAGCACCTTGACATGAGCTTGAGGTAGAAAGCTCTGCCAATTCACCTTCGTGCCTGTCTGCACTTGGTTCTGCTGGTGAAGATTAGCTTGCTTAGAAGGAAAAGCAGCAGCAGAAGCATTTCCTTGATTCAAATCATCCTCGACCACTATGTATTCAACATCTGATCTGAACACTCCTTTCCTTGGGTCTTTAGAATGGAACCTACTTCCAGGTTCCCTACGAACATGCTCTGTTAGGACATTCTTTGTGCTATCTCTGGGTTTGAATCCATTCAGCCGAGCATGATCATTTGCATAAATTTGCTCTTTCTGCCCAGTTCCAGTCAGCATATCTGCACCTCTTCCAAACTCCTTTATCCCCATCCCTTCCTTGAGAGAACCAGCCCCATCATTCTGAGTCTTATGACCGCCCTTCAGCTGCCTTTTGTTTCTGCCAGACACACCCACAGTCTGTGTGCTGTCGACTTGTGGATGAGACTGGCTCGTCCTAAAATCAGACTCACAAGCAGCAGTCATAGAAAAGCAGGAAATATCCCACAATCCTGCACACACGGCTTTGACTGCACACTCTGTCCCACAGTGCTTGCAAGGGTGCTACAACCTACAGGGAAATTTATCCAAAAGTGCAGTGTTTTCTTCAAAATCTTGAAAATCTGAGGTAAACTTTGCAGCAGAATCTTTGAAAATCACTTTTCTTCACAGCAGCACACCTGTAGATTGTCATATTGCAGGAACATCAGCACCAAAACAATTGATGGTAGGAATTTTTGGGGTCAAAAGCTCAATGCTCACCCTTTTCTGTACATTATGTCTAGACTCAAAACACATATGGATCACCTTCTAGCCTGCCAAGCTCTTCCTGGATTCCACGCTTTCATTTCTTCTGCAGTCCTCAAGTTACACATAGAAAGCCATTAAAGCTGGCAATGCTTGTTTGCAGAAAAATTGAAGGAGCCACCATCTAGACACATAAAGAAACTCTATTCTTTCCCAATCTTCACCTATCATACTCTTTCCAATGCAAGTATAAAATCCAAACCTAAAAAGTCCATCTCCATATATCCACACACTGTTCCTTTCCAGGATTTCCTCCCGACAACACTTGTGAGCCAGTGCAACAGACCTTAAGAGCTTGCTCAATCGAACACTGTGTTTTGGCATCCATAAGATTAGCATGATCAGACAGCAAATAGATTATTGTAAGAATGATTCTTGTAAGAACCTGGGAGCCTAGAAGCGAAGAGGGGATTTTGTGCACAGAGAAAGCGTAAGAATCACACCTGAAAGTAATGAGAAGTCAAGATGTTGAAGTTGGTCATCCTCAGACATGCTTGGGGGTCCCAAAGTCGATCCACGGTGAGGTCGGCTGCAAGACTAAAGCGATAGGCAGACGTGCTAACTCACGTGCCTAGGACAGGGCAGTGTTTTTGGCTTGAGAAAGTCTTCGTAGGAAGACCTGTTCCGCTTAGACTGATATTCCAGAGTTCCTCTTTGCGGGCGGGGAAAAGAGGCTGCTGCCCTCCAACTATGATATGATTCGGCAGCAACGCGACGAGTGTTGTTGGAACAATAATAAAGGATGTGACTCACGAGTACTGGTAGCGGCGCGAGATCAGGAGGGACATACAGACAGACAGACGAAGCCTACAATCGTTAGGAGAAGAGGAGGGAATACTTATGGCGAGAGCAATGAAAGAGGGCGCAGGGAAAGAAGTTATAAAACCACGATAGTCGTCTCGGTGAAGATGATCATCAAGTAAGCCAACCTAGATCAGAAACAAAATCTACAGCGGCCGGAAGGTAGAACTAGCTGTGATCCTAAGTTCAACAGTGAGCGACACAAAACATCAGAAGATCAAACATCTTACCGCAAGGAACTGCGATTTCTAACTGCTTCCAGAGGTCGACTGCAAGAAGGAAAAGTTCTTGACCGTGTAAAGTTTGAAGCGACCAGTCACACGATGCGGGAACCATACCGTGTATTTTTGTCGAGAGATGATTAAAACCCCGCTCGGTCGTTGCCTGCCACAGAGAGAAGGAGCAGCCTGATGGAGAGTATAATATCTTTCTCCAACAAAAATCCGCCCGCCAAATCCAGGTGCCACCGCCAAATAAATCGCAGAGAAAACAAAAGGAACCTCCTTGCAGCGCTCGAGCAAATCCCACAGAAGAAGCCACCACCACCACCAAGAAGAAGAACAGTGACAACTAGTATTCCAGACAGAAATTTGCCACCCGAGGTTCGATAGAAAGACCATCAAGAGCTTCGCACAACTTGCCAAATCTTCGAAACCCTACTTCTGCAGCATAAGGGGAGAAAAAAAAAGCCGAGAAGGAGAAGCAACGAAAGCCACAAAACAACAGAGCTTCAGAAGCGCACAGCGATGGCGAGAGAGGGAGAGAGGAGAGGATCGTACGCTTCGGGCACCGGGGGGAGGGGAGAGAGACGACCGGCTCCACCCGGTGGAACAGCGGCCAGGAAAGATCCAACGTGGCAGACGCGAGAGAATCGTATCACAAAAGATTTTTTTCCTCCCCCTCCCTCCACCCACCTACGTGGGGCAGTCTCGGGCGCAGCTGATTGGAGGAGAAGGAGATATTTTAGAGGTGTGGGCCAATGGCAAAGGAGAAGGCCAAATCAATATCTGTGCGGAGAGACGCCGGGAGGTCCACAGATGCGAAATACTAGCGCGGATTTAGGGCCCGGTTCACACGCGACCATATCTTTTACCCGTTATTGCATGGCCCGTTTTGCGGCCTTCCATTTTTTTCCCCCACCCCACTTGCTCTTCTCCGTCCGTCCGTCCGTCCGTCCGTCCGTTTCACGCCACCCGCTTTCCTTGCTTGCCTGCCTGACTGCCTCAATTATTTCAGCCTGTCCTAAGTGTAGCTCCCCCACTTGCATTAGTGGGTCCAGATTTTTTACCTACTTACTCATCGCAGGTGAAAAAATGGAGGTGAACTTGATTGTTCATTTGCAAGCGACACGTTTCTCACAGTAACTTTTACCGCTCACTTAAACTCACCACCCTAGGTAACTTGGACTTTTTAACAAGCTTACAAAATCCGATTTTTCTTTTGAATGGTTGGGATTGAATCTCGGGAGTTTAGTATCTCTTATTTCCCAGTTATTATTAATAATAATAATAATAATTATTATTATTATTATTATTATTATTATTATTGTTCTTGTAGTGGCTTCTATGCCTTCCAAATTGTCTTGAACTTGGATTTTATTTTATTTGGCTGTCAAGCCAACTCCAAAAATTACCCCCCACAAAAATAAAAACAAAAGGCAATTCCACAAATGTATTTACTCTAATATACAAATAAGTTGTTTCTTAAATTATGTTCTCCTTTGTTCAATAGATTGATAATGGGTTCCAAGAGGCTTTTCTTTCTTCTTTCCAATTTTTTTATTATAAGAAAACTTGGCAGATTTTTCCCAAAGTAGTAAAATTAGTTGAATTTGCACTTGAAACACAGAATTGTCCCAAAACAATTTATCAAAAAATGACAAAATTTGTGAGGACAAAAAAATTCATTTGTTCCAAGGAGTCAGCCTTAAGGTGGGTTGGACCAATTTACCATTCAATTGAGTATGAACTTTTTACCTTTGTTTATAAAAAAAAAAATTTCCAGAGGAAGTTGATGATACTAAGCCCCCCATCAAGACTTGGGGTGTCTTGTGAGCTTGATTGTAAGCTTACTTGTAAAGCTTCACAAGACTTTCTTTAGTTGCCTAGCCTCTCAAGGAGATGCTCTTCCATCATATGACCAAGGACCCAAAAAAATGGCATCCCCATTTACATTCTCCCTAGCTTTACCCTCAATAAAAGGAACACCTGCTCTAAGGACATCCAATTTTTTTAAATGCCTTGCAAAAAAATTTGTGTTTTTTCCTATGTGGGTATCATGTGATATATATATATATATATGATCGATTGGGTAACATGTCTGGCCTCAGGCTTTACTCTACACATATTTAAGCAACCGAGATATGTAAAGCTTGTGGGCATGTTTTCCCAACCTTCCAAGAAGTATTTTAGGTGTGTTGCATATCTATGCTCCACATTACCAAGTGTCTATTTTATGGTTCTTTGATCCTTTGTGATCTTTTTGATGAGCTTTCTACATATTGTTTTCAGTTGTTAACATGGTTGGATCTCCCCATGACAAATCCAAGGCTTTCAAGATACAATTCAATGTTGTTGAATGACATGTGAAAGCCTTGGATGAAAGGATACATTTCGTACCTTATCATCCTAAGGTCAATTTCATCATTACATAATCCTCAAAATACCGAAACGATTTTGTATGAGATTGACATGTTGAAAATCATCATAATTATCATTGGTTACACTCTAAATAAATTCATTGCTCATATGACAATATCATAGTAGATCATGGACAAAATAGTAATTTCAAACTTTTAAAAGAATTTTTTTGAAAAAGAATTATTGATTTTCTCAATGTGGAAACTGACCAATATGTGGGCTATAATAATTCCATTCTAAATTTTGAAGCAAGTCAACCAAAGAGTTTAGGATTTATAAAATGGTGTCAAAGTTAGCAAGTTTAATTTCATTATCAAAGAAGGGAACTTGGATCTTAGAATCCTATTTACATTTGAGGGATTATTATTTATTTGCCAGTTTATTCATTACCCTTGCAATACCCATATTAAGAAAGGCACTCATATTTAAAATAGTTACAAGATGAACATCTTTGATTTAAATGAACTTAGTATATCTATACAATGAAAAAAGTATGGGTTAACGTAGTAGAGAGTAGAGAGGCATTTTGGTCGAAATGGCAAAAGAGATTCCTTTTCTTCGGAACCTCTTGTAAGGTTCATAGTTTTTGAATGTCATGAATTCCAAGGTGTTTAGCAACAACTAGGTATTAGGAACACAATGGGAAACTTTACATTATTTTTTTTGGGTTTCCCCTTTTCCATAGGCATTTTAAAGACTTGTAGTTTCATCAAGAACTTGAGAATTAAAAAATCCAAGTGTTAATATTCATGAGCCATCTTCCAGCAACCATTTTTTGACATTCTAGTCAAATTTCTGACACCCATGATTGAATAATACTTTTTCATGATGTTGTTCCTTGTTTGATATAAAGGGCAGGCACCCCCAAAAATCTTGGATGGCACCCCAATGGATGTTTCAGAAAATGTTAGTATATTTTGTCTCCAGACTTTCCCAAAAACGTGCAATTGTTTCATCCAAAAAGGATACTCTGCCGAAGGAAGTGAAAATAAGGATTTTCTTAATAGCTAAAGGCAAATCACATTGTAAACTGTCACCTACAAGAATTTTTTTTTGTAAAAAATCAATAATAATCTATGTTCGAACATTTATTATAAGCTATAATCAATTTTACTTTGGCATTATATTTTCAATAAAATTTCCTTGACAAAGATGGAAGTTACTATGTTTTGATTTTGGATCCACAAGCTAATTTTCATGCTTTGGGTGTTTCAATAAAATATTTATGACATTTCTTTTAGTTTTTTTCACCATTGGAACTGTTATTTGAGATCTCAACTCTACTAGACAAATGACTTTGTCACTTTTGATCAAAACATGTTAGGGAATCTATATCTTAGAGCAAGTTCAACATTGCACTGTAAAAGGAGGGTTTAGGGTTTAAGGTTTAGGTGTAATTTGTGTCCAATGATGGGCTGGCA
>Ga0209208_10005013_pt1 | contig 18564 bp, 16 predicted proteins | sample S1TSphfallax_3_FD_187694 | JGI IMG/M metagenome (GOLD analysis project Ga0209208, IMG submission 187694) | Host-associated microbial communities from peat moss isolated from Minnesota, USA - S1T2_Fd - Sphagnum fallax MG (SPAdes) (version 2) | ecosystem: Host-associated > Plants > Peat moss >... | reverse complement strand
TTTTGATTTTAGAATTTTGATTTGATTTTGATTTGAAGAAAAAGTTGTAGCCTTTGAAATCAACTTTTTCCAAAAGTTACCAAAGTTCTCAAATCAAAGTTGATTTGAAACTTATATTGGACATCTTGATGTTTGGAAATGATTTTGGCAATTTGATTCACGACTTTTCAAATGGCCATAACTTGTGTTTTGAATTTGGGCATATGACCTTTCTTTAATTATCTACTTTTCAAAATGTTTCTAATCAATTTACAATGGTTTGATTTGAAGTAGGTTTGGTCTTTCAAACTTTGTTCCAAATATCTAAAACACCTTGGAACTCCCAACTCTCAAAGTGGGGATCTACACAAGAGTGTTGCGACCGATTGTTTTGCATTTCCCCACATTTGTGAAAATGTTTGAGTCTTGGAATAACTTGGCCTTTTTTTTAGCTCATTTCTTTTATCATGTCCACCCTTGGACATGAACCCAAGACTTGAATTGTGACAAATAGATTAATTGAAAAACCTAGGGGTTCATGAGATTTCTTGAGAATTTTTGATGGTCACAAAGCGATGGAAGGAAGGGAAAAAATTTAAGGTGATAAATTATTCCCTTTGAACCTTTAAATGTGCCATCTTCTACACTTTTGCTTTTGGTTACTGTTTTACACATTAAAAAAATAGTCTTTTAACCTTCCAAATCATAATTAAATAGAAAGTTGATAGTTCATTGATGTTTTCTTGCATCTAGGATTGAATTGGCACCTTATGTAGTGAGATTTGACAAATATAAATATACAAATCATAAAATCACTAGAAGGTGTTTTCATGTTCAGGAATACCATTTAAGCTATCACAAACATAATTTCACTATAGGTAGCAACCAACAAAACTTTATATTGTTGATCAATTGTTGAAAGATATCATCAAAATGAATTATTAGGTCATTTAAAAATGAATAATAATTGATAATTTTTATTATTATTACATGTCATAAATTGATAATCATAGAATCTTTTATAGTAAAATATTGTCATCACAACCAAAAAATGATTTCATTTTTCACAATTTACATGATTTTTTGGTTGAAACTGATTCAGTTAACATAACTTGTTATAATTATCTTATTTTTAAAAAATTCATATTATGGCTTCAATATTATGCCCCAACTTTCAATAAAAATTTAAAAAGTCCTAAAAAAATGTTATGTGTGCAACTCCTTAACATGAAAATGCTTTGGAAGAAATCTTGTTCATTCAAACCTTATATTTATGACTAATTTACAACTAGTGTTCAAATGAAATCGGTTTGTGACTACATTTATAATAATCATACGTATCACCATAGTTGCAAATGCTCATAATCACATATACGATTATAATATGACAAATTCAAATTTTAATTATACATGCAATAATAATTTGTGACTATCATAACTTTAAATCAAAATACAAATAAAAAATGAATATATGTTTTCCATTATTGGTGACATTCATTGATGATTAATCATCAAATTGCTTTTATAATTGCATTTGAAACTAAACGTAAATGACTAAATGATATGCGACATTTAATCAAAGTGTACAAATTAATTTATTGATAAATAAGTAAGCTAAAAACTCAATGAATGCTTTCCATTGGTACTAAGAGCACGGTAGGAGGCACTATGGTTTTGGAGATCTCAATGTGAACAACAAAACAAACAACACAAACAAACGACCTTCTTTAATAAATAAATTTTCATGTGTTTGTGCAATAACCCCATGGCCTTAAATCCTCCACATATTTTAAATTTCAATATTATTTTATGAAATAAAAAAAACCCTTCTAACAATTAGGAATCATATTTTTGGAGTTAAGAAATATACATGCAAACTTCAAAACAAGTACACCATGTTAAAATCCATGGGAACAAGACATTTTCAAAATGTGGGGCTTAACTTGGCTACCATTGTTGTCTTTGGCCCTTCTTTTTGGGAATGCCACCGCCTTGGGGCCTTATCCTACACATATGGAACTCCCTATATATGGACCATATTTGTAAAAAAAAGGAAAAAAACTAATGATGGAAATTTTTTTCTCTAAAAAAAGCTTTCAATCCTAATTTTGACAATTAAAATAAGTTTTGGTAGGTTCTTTGGGTGTAGGTGTAAGTTTGGTTTTTCAAATTTCTAAATTCAATGGTTGGTTTTGGTTTGGGCACATTTTTTCCAAATTCAAGAACCTTTGAGCTTGGTTGGGAAACTGGTTTTGTGCCTTGTACATTACACACTTTGAAGGATTGAAGATTGTATAGGTATAGAATTTTACAAACAAATTAAAGCTAGGGTTGTTATAAGGATGGAGTTCTTCAACTAATTAAGCTGATCACTTGTAGAGTTTTAACTTACTCACCACCTCTTCAAAAAATGAAACTTGTCTACCTTAAACTTTAAAAGTGTAAGTGTGTGTGTGTATGTGTGTTTTTTCCCTTTTCTTGGTTGGAGTTTCAATTTTGGTTGTAGCAAAAGGCTATTTGCAGAACCTGGTGCTTGTGCCATTTCCACCAGAAGGGTGTTGATTTGGATCCAGGTCACAAGAACCCCAACCCCGGGTTTAACAATGCAATAGAGGAAGCTGAGAACACATCAAAACTAACATGTTGTTGTTTTGCCTATGTTATTTTTTAGAGTAATTGTGATGCAAAATTTTGGCTCATTGTGGGGTAGCCTAATATTTTTCTTGAGAGTATAAACTTGTTTTTAAAAATTCAAGGTAAGGCTACAATTTCAGTTATACAATTTCAGAAAACTCCTCCAAAGAATTCAAGGCTCCCCATTTTCAAAGGTAGGCAAAGAGATCCTGTATAGCATTTGTGTTATACCTACCCATATGTGTATGTTTTGTACACTAAAATATGAAGCGAGGCTCCCATTTTAAACAATCTCCTCACAAGCCTCTTCCACACAGACCCTATTAAATTCAGCATTTAATGCACAAGGTTCGAGAGTAATTATAGTAGTTATACACGTAAGGAGCAGTGAAAATATATGTAGCAACAGTGGAGGCGCTCAGGAAAAAGGAAAGAGGGGATGAAACTCAATTCACCACCAAAATTGGTGGTGAAACTAGTTTGGGTCCCAGTTATTTCGTTTTGTAAAATTTCATTTCTAGTTATGCGTTTGATGCCCCATTATGCCAAAACTGACCATTCTCGGCCCCTAATCGCCTGACTTTACGGATAACTTTATTGCATAATAATATTCTGGCAAAATATTCCTTGCTTGCTAGGCACACAGATTAGCCACAAAAAAGCACTCCACACATATACCCACTTAATTGCTGAAAAAAATGCACAAGAATTTGGCAAAGTGTGAGAAATTTGCTTCTTCTTTTTGGAAAGAGATGAGAAATTCTTATTCTTTCTTTTGTGAAGTAAAGATAATTTGCTTGTTGTTTTTGGGAAGAGAAAAGAAGAGAGAATTTGGGAAGAGAAAAGAAAGGAAATGAAAAATCTTCCTTCTTTCTTGTGAAGTAAAGGTTCGAGAATGGTGGTGGAGAGGTCTAGGTTGTTGTTTGTAGGACTTAGTAGGTTGGAGTGGTGATGGGTGTTGGGTTGGGATTGGGTGTCTTTTGCCCTCCACTTTCTTGAAGAAAAAAGAAGAAAGACCAACCCACTTTTGTTTTTCTTGTTCTTTTTGGTTTTGTTGAAAAGATCTCTTCTCTTCTCTTCTCTCCTCCACAAAACAACATTTTTGTTGTCTTCTTCTTCTCTTGGTGAAGCATTTTCACCTTCACCAAAAACCCATTTGCTCCTTTCTCTTCCTCACCAATCTCAATTGGGTTTTGCTTGGATCTCAATTATACTTCTTGGATAGGTTGGGTGAGGGAGGAGCAGGTGCTTTTTGTAGCAGATGGTGGTGTTGTTTTTTTCAAATTTTTTTTTCTCTAAAGTGTTTTTTGTTTTTTGTGAAAATTGAAGAAATGTGTTTGACAACGTTTTTTCCTGTTTCTTTAGTGTTTTTCTGGTAAGAATTCACTCAAGGATTTGTGGGTTTTCTGTTGTTTTATATAGTGTTTTGTTTTTGGTAAAGCTCAAGAGAATTTGTCGACTTCTCAGCAAACCTTTTGTAACCACACTTGAGAACCTTTAGGTTTTGCAACCTTCTTTGTTGTGTTTTTTCCTATTTTGGGCATTTCGTTTGCATTTTGTTTCGCATTTTGGTTTCAATATATGTTTTGGTCTTGAATCCTTGATCTGTACAGTTCCGAACTTTTCTCCTTGGACTTCTCCCTGTACTATATGGGCTTCAGTTTGTAAGAAAGGAAACGTGTTGCTGCTCTTTTGAGATCTCTTGGAAAATTGGGTGTGAAGAATTTAGGTTTTAAGTAATTTTTTTGTTGATTTTCTTTATCTACAGTTTGGAATTTTGTCCTTGAAACCAGAAATTCCTCTCTTCTTGGAGAACTAATAATGCATCATTGAACATCCCCATATTTGGTGTGTCTTTTCCTTTGATTTTTGGTCTTGGGGTTTCAATTCTAGGGTTGGGCAGATTGCCTTTTAGAAACTTAGATCAATCAGCAGCTCGTCTGGGATCATTTAACAACTTTGTGAATTGGGTGTGAAATCCGGAAACTTGGAATTCTTTCTTTCTGTTGGGGAAAAGAGGGGAGGTTGGCTTTTCTGTTCCTGAACGAAACAGTTGGTAATGAAGACACACCCATTGTTTGTGCATGGTAGTTGCATGCAATGGATGCAAGAAAAGAGTTTATTGGATTGTTCAAAAAGAAGCTTCTTTTGCATGGCGGTACGGCACTCACAGGAAGGGTTATTGCAGCAGCGAAGAAGAAAACATTACTTTTTAATTCCTCAATATGCTATGGATAGAAAAGATGCAGCAGGAGGCAGAGGAGGAGGCAGAGGAGGAGGAGGAGGAGGAGGAGGAGGAGGAGTCCAGAAAAGTGCATCAGGTCATGAAACAATGAACAAGGCAAAATCTTCAGAGCAACACCTGGATATTTCTCACTCAAGTATTTTCGTCAATCTCAATGTTGGTTCTTCTTCCAACAACATGGATATCCCAGATCGGACCCTCTCATCAATATTCTTTGAAAGTGATGGTGGACCTGATGATGAGTATCGGACTTATAGAGGTCTTGTTCTTGATCTTTCCTACAGGTATGTTTGATCACTTTTACCCTACAATTTTGGTACCCATTCATGACCTTTGACATTTCCTCTTAGAATGTTGACAATGCTTTGATTGCTCACCATGTCCATTTGCCATGATCCATGATCTTGACAAAGTTTTCCTGCAATTAGATCAGTAGTTTGATCTTCTGCAGCTGGGCACATGCTCAAATTGCAGTATCACACCTCCTCTAGTTTTTGACCAGCCTAGATGTAAAAGTGTTAGGTTTCTCTGGAAGTTCATAGTTTTTCCTCCAGAAGAGTCTAATACAAATGTGAGAGATCTTGGGCTTTTTTTTGGGTCCAAATGTGGCAGGCCAATTAATGTGGTGTGCTGGAAACGAGCTCTGTGCTTGCAAATCATGGAGAAGGTCAGAGAGGATTCTAATTCCTTTGTCCAATTCCTCCTGAGATTTACACAATTGTTGTAATGCACATCTCAAGAACATCCATCTGGGGGTTGGGAGATCATATGGAACTGCATAGAGCTCAACTTGTGGGTTTTCTTTTCTTCCAGCATGTAACCATCATCATAATGTCCCAACCCAATATAGCCATGATGACAGTAATTTGCATGGGGAAAACTGTTGGATTCAAACCTGAACTTTAGCTGCTGTAAAACCATAAATCACATCCGCCTTTTCAGGTGTCAGATCACCATGTGAGCCCAGGGGCACTGATTTCTACAGTAACCTGTGACAGGCAGATGTGCTGGAATATTATGACCAAACTGTAAAAGCTACAAATCAAGACTATTTTATCCCAGCTGTTCTTCGGGTATGCCGGTGCCTTTACTCTGGGTTGAACTTTCCCGTGGTCAAGTGTTAGCAAAGGAAGTGGAAAGATAGTTCAGAGCTGAAGTTCTAGTGTATGATCATAACTTGGTTTTGACTTGTGATCTCAGCACACTAAGCAGTCTCCAGCTATTTTTTTGTCAGCGCTTGCTTATTAAACTAGATTACCCCAACACAGATAATTGAGCAAAAAATTGTAGTTGTACTTCAGGTAGCATTTGGGCAACGTTGTATTTTTGCACCTGGATTGACATCTGTTATCATGAAATACAAGTGGCTAGATCATCATCTCTTTATAATGTTTGTCTCATGTTGCTTGTGCAGGTTAGCAGCTTTGTATATACTCCAAAACAGAAGAAGGTGCGGCTCAACCTTACTCGAAGGAATGTCTTATTTCGGGACAAATTCAAATGCCAGTATGTTGTACTACCCCTCACGTTCAGTGTTCCCCCCTTTTTTTCCCAATGTGATCTTCCAAGTTCACTCCTGAATATTCTGCTTTCATTTCTTCTCATATACAGGCTGCCCACTGTGTGTTTGAGCTTTGATGTCATCCAAGAAGTATGTTAATGGAAACAGTGTAATGTTCTTGTGTTGGGCAGGTATTTGATTTTGTTAATAACTGCTGGTCTCAAATCTTAAATATTTCTTTAATCAGAGAACCACCAGTTCTGGTTTTTTGAATATTTCAGAATCAGAGAACCATCGGTCCTATTTCAGACAAAGAATCACAATCAAAGAACTGAAGAAAACTGGTGGGTTTGGAAGAATTGGTGGTAATAAAGGCGGTTAATTTGATTTGTATGATTTTTTTGGCAAAACCAAGTTTTTTGATTTTTTTTTGAGAACGGCAATTATGAACCCTAAGAACCACCTTGATAAACCACCAGTTCCTGGTTATGTTCCTCTAGTGTTGTGGACTTTGTAAGCAAATGCTTGGGGAGTTACTACCCATGAGGTTTTGTGAAATGCTCTTATCTCTATTGCCTGGAGGAGTGTCCTGCTCTTCGGGTCTACCACTTACATGGTTGGACATAGTTGGGGCTTGTAGGTATTGTGGTGCGAGGGAGGATTTGACGATGGATCATGTGTTAGCTGCATCTCGCGGGGGCAAATGGGAATGGGAAAATCTTGTAAGTTCTCTTCTTTCTGGGGCTTTTACAACCATCAGGTAATATGTGCCTTCAATTCCACAATGCCGTCAATGCCTGCCTGCAAGTAACCCTCCCATTCTTATTTTATTTTATTTTACTATGTGACATCAAGAATGGTAGCAGGGTGATTGTTTGTTTTCATTCCTTTGCGGTTTGGGTGCTTACTACTTGGGATATAGATCAGTTTTTTTTAAAAAGGTATTTTGTGATGCAGCCAAAGTGGCAATTGACTGTAGAAAGATGAAGTGAAACTGTGAAACTGGCAATCATCTCTAGTAAGATTTGGCCAGCCAAAGTGGAGACCATCCATAGGAAGATGCAGCAAAAGTGGCAATCATCTCTAGGAAGATTTAGCCAAATTTGGCCATAAACCAGATTATGAAGCACAATATTTAATCATCCTTCTATGTTTTTGGCTACTAATTGAAAACTGAACACATAGAAATCTGGTATTTGTTACCTTTTTTTTCTCCCTCACTTCTTGCAATCAAAACCCTCCAAAAACACTTCATTTTTGGTTTAATGTTTTTTTGAACTTCACTTTTTTGGCAAAATTTCGACAGTAAACAAAAAAAAAGTTGATATAGATGCTCTTCTTTTTGTATGATTACTTGCTAGTGACCTGATTTCGCTGAGAAATTTTCTTTGTTGTAGGTAACTGCTTGCTCATCATGCAATGTAAAGAAAGGAGACAAGACATTGGAAGAGGCGCACATGAAGCTCTTAAAACCACCTCGAGTAAGTTCTCATTTTTATTGTTTTGCAAATTCTTGCCCTCTCTCTCTCTCTCTCTCTCTCTCTCTCTCTCGTTGTGTTCACCAACCTCATGAAAGTGAGTCCCCAATATTACATTTTGTGAAGTTCAGTTTTCCTTTTTTTTCGGTGTTTTGCGAGCAGGAACCAAAGGAACTGGATAGCATAGACATACCACATGGCTCACTAAATACATACAGAAGACTCGGTCAGCGTCGAAGCCCACCACCAACCCAATGGCTGGACTACCTGCCCAAGCGCACCTCCTTTTTCTAACTTGGAAAAAAAAAATTCTTTGTCTCAAGAGAGAATTCTTACTCCACCAGATTTGTTTGTTTGTTTGTATGTTTTGTGAGAAATGCTGCGGTGCTAATGTCTTCTGTGAAAAAAGGCCCTTCCTCCACTGCCACTGCCACTGCCACTGCCACTCCCACTCCCACTCCCACTCCCCTCTTCACTTTCTCTGCAGCACTGAGTAGAGATTGTTGACAGGTCTACAGAATAGCGGGTTTTGGAGGAAATGATGATTGAAATGTTTCTTAGTCACATACTCAAGGAGCATTGTATTCATGTGTATTTGATGACACAAGAGAGGAGGGCCTTTACATCATGGAAGTATTAGACAATAGAAATAGGGAAAGAAGAGAAATGAGGAAACTGACAATTCAGATGTACAATGTGCTATTATGACAATTCAGATGTACAGTGTGCTATTACACAACATTGATGAACAGTGTGCTACAACTATCAAATTACTATGCAAATTATTTACTCATCCTCAATGCCCATAAATGTAAGATAGTGAACAATAGTGAACAATTTAGAATGAAGAATCAACTATAATGCTATACACCACATGGTGATCAAAAGACATTATTCATGTTTCTTTATTTGCCCTTTCAGAGAATCATGTATCCTGTACATGTTTACAGATCCAAACTCACTATAATGCTAATTGGAGCTATAGAACTTAAAAGCCACAGGTAATTGATGCTGGAACTTAAAAGCCACAACTTCATCCAAATTACTACCTATTTTCAAACCATTGCACACTTCTGCTGAATGGAGCTATTCCTACACCAGTTAAAAACATAATGTGTATACATAGGTGCCATTCCTTGATTAAACAGATGATGATCACCAGTCCAAATGAAGTAGTTCTGTTACACTGGACGAATTGCTATCGCCTATACTCTCTGCACTGGGTGTCATCTCTTGAGCAATTATTTTTCCAATGAAACTAGTCTCCTTGCATCTACCATCAAAACTGCTATCTAAAAACTTCATCAGGATGGCAGATGACATTAGTACTGCGATTGATATGCAAATTACTCCAGATTATGGCAGTCAAATAGTGGGCCACCATTCGGTTTTCTTGAGTTTCACAACTATCTTGATTTCCCCTTTTCCCATGAACTTTTACTAGACCACCCTATAATGATACAAGATGAAGTCCAAAGCCACAATCTTTTTCAAGAATAGCTTCTCGTTGTAAAGACCCGTATTTGAAGACAAGTCAGATAAACACACCTGCAGTTTTGCAGAAGAAAATTAAATGGGGAAGCAAACCCAAAGTTGTTTTCAAGGTTTGTAGATGATGCTAGTGTCACAGCGATCAAGGCTTTGATTTGCTGCACCAAGGTTGTCTCCAGACCTAAAGCTTGTTCGCTGCATCATCCTCACCAGGGCTTGCACTATTTCTGACATGGGTGGCCGGAATTCAGGTTCAGGCTGTTTTATGCAGGCAGATCCACACAGCATTAAATATCATAAGTCTCTTCACACATTGAGGTCCTAGATTACAACCAATAGTGTCAATGAGACTTTCCCTAAATAATACCTTTTCAAAAACACACCAAAGCCACATCTGAACTAGTAGTTGGATCTGCTTAACCTTTGCAATGAAAAAACTCAGTACCCTGCTTCCCTTCATGATTGACATGATGAGTGCTTTGCAGGTTAAAGATAAGGAAAGAAATTGAAGGGTGCTGGAATGAATACCTGTACACAAAAGGCGATGATATCAGCAAAGCGGCAGAGTGATTTGGCAGGGTAGACTCCATTCAATGCAGGGTCAACCATTTTGGTGAGTGCATCAATGTTATGTAGCTGTGGAGCAGCCCACCTGACCAGTGACTGCTCTGGCTTTGGCCGGGAGCTTTACACAAGACAGCACACAATTCTTCAGAACGAATGTGCATGAGACACATACCTCAAAAACAAAAAACACTCAGTGATTGCTCTCAATCATTTGTGGCCAACAGAATTAGATTTGAACAAATGGAGATCACGACCACAGCTAAGTAGAGCAGTGGGTATTCACCTGTCCAGAGGCTTGCGTCCTGTCAAAATCTCCAGCATGACAATACCGAAGCTATAAACATCACTCTTCATTGTGTAAACACCAGACATGGCAGACTCTGGGGCACTGTACCCAAATGATCCCAGCATGTGTGGTGATACCTATACCCACCCATCACAACCAAATCACCACAATACCCACACACTAACCATCTCACACAGCTGCATCTTAATAATTGACATCCTAGTAATGAAGAGGGTCCTTTCCACATGGTTTTAAGCTAAGAGACAAAGGTTTACGTATATACACCTGGTGATTTGAAACATGTGAGGAGAGATCTGCAATTCCGCAGTCAGACAGGTGAGGATTGAGCTGATTATCCAATAGAATATTTCCAGATTTGAAGTTACGATGCACAACTGCTGGAAGGCATACTTCGTGCAAGTACCTGCACATTTGCTACACAGGTGTGTCATGTGATGGAAATCTGCAAGGAATCCTTTTATTTTGCCGCTATTGATGAATTCTAGTTTTATCTTCAATCACACAGGTGATTGCACATTCTTCTAACTATGACCACAATACATGCCCTTGAGAAGGAAATTATTTAAGCTCGTGGCTTTTTGCCAAGGTTGCACATCAGCAGATACTTGGAGAGGAGACAAAAGTCCCATCTTTAATTCCTCAAAATTGACACTGAAAAAACTTACTCAAGAGCACGAGCAGCTCCAAGAGCAATTTTGACACGCGCATTCCAAGAGAGGCACTTGACTGTGTCTTCATTGCCATGAAGAATTTCATTAAGTGTGCCTTGACTCACATACTCATATACCAGCACCCGTTGCCCATGCTCAGCACAATATCCCACCAACTCAATAATGTTGGCATGCCGCAGACGTGCAATGTTGCCTACAACTCTTAAGAAGTTTGGCTCACTCTGCACCAGAGGTGCTGATGTGTCTAGCTTCTTCACTGCAAGAACCTATAGAAAAAAGACAAAGAATTTTAGACAAAATACCTTAACACACTTCACAACACAAAACAAACAGCTTGGCCAGTTAGTTCAAATTGAACAATCCTCTTGTCAGGGTATTGAAAGTGCTTCTGTTATTTTCTCCCTTGTTCAACTTAAATTTGAACTGAAGCAGGAAAAATAGGCAAACTGATACAAAAAAGTTTGCAATCAAATCAAATTGTGTATCTGCATTGCATGTATTGTAGAGATATAATTGTCACTCAGGAGAGATTCTGCCCCTCACCCTAAGCTTCTTAAGGTCAACTACTCTTTCAAAAGCATGCAGACTGGCACATAGAACATCAAGAGGTATAGCTAATTGTCTTGAAAGTTCCTAATGATGTAGCAGAAATTACATCAGATTATGGCAATTGGTCAGACCCAGCTTGTGGCCACCCGCTGCTTGGTGGGGTCCTGCTGATGGCCTAATATACTCAGCAACAAAGTTGGATTCACAAAGTTGCAAAGTTTACAGTCTTGACTTTCATTAAGCTGCCATGAAATAGGTACCCAACCATACCTGGCCATCTTGAAAGTTCCCATGATAGACACAGCCAAGGGAGCCCTCCCCAACTAGATTTTCTTGGGCAAAGCTGTTGGTTGCTGCCTGAAGATCTGCAATAGAATAGGCTGTGGCTGCAATTGAAGTTTTGGGGCTCTTGGTTGCAATGTCAATGTCTGCATCTCTTTTATCTGTGGTTTTTTTGAATGATGTGGATGCATTTGCACTTCTCTTGCTTGGTGGATAATCACTCAATGGCCAGTCTAGGATTTTATCAGCAAGAGGCTCAGCTGCAAAAGAAATGGAGACTAATCAGTTGGTAGGGATGTCCTTTGGTCTTCATACTAATGGACATATCTCAATACGAGAGCAAGTCTGTTTTATGCTTTTAGGAACAATACATGAATCCCAAATGCACATTGGATTTTAGATGACCACCAAGCACAATGCCGCAAAAATGGCTTGATGTACACATACATTAGACAGCAAGTTGGCAAAGCATACCTTGCTGCACAGGAGAAATAAAATGTAGTAACCAAGGTCCCCAACCGCCATTCTTTTCATACACAATTTTCTCTTCATGTTTTCGCCACCGAAAGTAAAGAAGACCAAGTAGTATTAAGGGAACAGGTACAAGGAGACAAATAGCTGTGATTCCTCCAATTTCTGCACCAGTCCATAAATTGTGACTTCCTGATTCACGATTTGAAGATTCTGTACCTGAAGAATCTGATTGCCCAGCTTGAGGAGTGTCATAGGAGGGACGATGAGGTTGGGCTGGTGATGAATTTAAGGCATTGCCACTTGTGCTGCAAAGAAAACAACCATCAACCACATGATACACTCACAACAACGAATTTTCTTTTCAAGACCCACCAGCAAAATCATCATGTTACATGAGAGAAAACCTGATTGTCTACAAACCAATATCATGATATAGTCATCAAAGTGACCACTTACAGTAAGTTTGGTGGATTCAGTCCTGAAGGAATCCATCCAGTGAACTTGTTATCCTGAACATTCCTGAAATCAGATTCCACTCCACTATCAGGCCACTTGACCAGAAATCACTTACATAATTTGGTCACTAGGAGTTTTCAAAAAAACATGATTGCCCTTGTATCTTGCATAACCAACAACATAACAGATTCACATTACTCATGTCTTACACATCTCACTGCTTTAGCAATAATAATGAAATAATCAATCTATTTTAATTGCAGAAGAACATATCCTAGTAAATGCAAGATTCGATCTTTGAGAGCATGGAACTTACAAGGTCTGAAGGTTTGTGAGATTTGAAAGAGACGAAGGAAGGCTGCCACTCAAGAGATTATTCTGCACATTTCTGTCCAGCTCAAGGAGATAAGTTTCTGCATTCTTCTTACTCAAGATCCAGTCTAGCCAATTGACTAGAAACTCCCACCATTAAGAACCAAGACTTAAGCCGTTCACAAGAACAGCAAAAACAATCACAAGATGAGAATTAAGACATAGGCAGCTTAAGCCACATTTTCTTTGATAGGAGCATGTTAGCAAGCCCAACACATGGCATTAGTGATGTGTAGATCAAGGACTTTCATAGGAAGCAAACAGGCAGAATACTCACAGCACAGTCAAAGCTGACAAATCGCCGAGTGAGCTAGGAAGTGCACCTGTGAAATTGTTGAATGATAAATCTCTGCACATGCATGACCAAAGAACAACAAAACACATTACACACTGATTAACACTATGCAAACATGCTGTATTTGCCATCTTGTGGACAAATGGATCTGAGCAAATAGGAGTAATTACTAATTACATCCTCTTTGACTCTATTGCCATCTACATCCAGAGCCAAAACCCTTAAGGAATTTCAAGTTCTGTGCAGGCTTCAAAACCTGTAAAACTGGATAGGCAGTACCTGGGGAATGTCCCATCATGTCAGACTTACAATGTTTGAAGCTTGGTGAGATTTGCAAAAATGTCTGGAATATTATTTCCCAATTGATTGTGATTCAGGTTCCTAAATCAAACCAAAATTAACAGTTTTGTCAGGATTCAAATGTTGCTTCCCTCTCTTCACAACCCAGAACTCATTTGTGCACTAGTTCCGTCAACAAAAACATCACTTCAACTATTGAAGGCTGCATTGCAACCCAACTGGCCATATCTCCTCTGCACTTCAATTGGAATACACAACCATCAATCATATACCAACAGTTCCAGCAGAAAAGCACTGCATCCTGGTAACTGCTAGTAGCGGTCTAAATACATTTCTCAATAAGTGCATGATCTGAGCACCCCAGGGTAAGTGAAGCTTACAGATTAGTCAAGCTGAACAATTGCTGAACTGAGTATGGAAAGCTGCCTGAGAACTGATTATTGCCAAGATTCCTGTTGTCAAGAAGAAGTAGTTTAAAGATGCGTTGCAAGTTTTAGCAAGATAAAACTTGAGATCATCGAACCTAATTATAAGATGTTCCTCTTCCATGACTATGCATGCATATTGAGCACGTGTTATGTATGAGAAACAATGAAAGAATGTGCTCACAGCTGTTGGACATTAGGAGGCAATTGATATGGTATAGATCCCCAATTTCTTCCAAGGTTATTTTGGCTCACATCACTGCACAACAAGCATAAATTTCATTTTGCTAGATTTTCATTTTGCTAGACACAGCAGCTTGTCTCTGCTCTGAACTGGCAGATAGACAAAGACATCTTGTCATAGGTACTGGCATTTGACCTAGCAGTCATCAGAACCCAATGCAACTGACTAATCTGTGATCTGCAACTTATTCAGGGAGAAGAAAGCCTACCTTCTGGACACAGATAGCAAATCCTATGAAAACTCATATCACTGACTCAAGAGAAATCCAAGCTCATTGGTATTAAGAATCTTTTAACTATCTTGAAAAAGCGAAGTCCATAGTACAAATATAGTACCTCAATAAATTGAGGACTGAAGATTGTACTACAGGACAGAAAAAACACACTTCTGGCAGGAATAACTCACAAGACCAATAGCCCATGAAACTCATCCAGGGTATATCCCAGGCTTCCATTCAGTCCCAAGTTGCTCAAATGACTGCATTGCAGAGACCCAAATCCACATTTGTGATCTCAATGGGGATAAGTTCAAAATCCCAGTAAACTTGACCAATGATTATTTCCACCAAGTTCTTTCAATCTCTTTGTCCTGCAGGTGGAGCAACTAAGTGATGCAGGAGAAAATTCAGCAACATTGATCAAAGGCATTGGTATGCTTACAAGAAAGGTTCCATAGAACCAGAGTTTCTTGTTTGGACCAATAAAAGCATGATGGGTAAATCAAATCTCCTAGCAAATAGAGACCATGTATAGAATTAGACAATATTTTCTGAGTTTAGAAGAACAAAGGGCATAGTGGCACAGATAATGTGGAACTTGAGGAAAGAAGAGATAGATTTTCACACACATCTCTGTGACGTTACTCCCAGAGCAGACCACACCAAGCCAATTTTGCGCACATGGGTCACCTCCATTTATATTCCAGTTGGTCAATTGCAGAGGGAACCCAAAAGCTGAGTATAGATTTATCAGAGCATTCACTGCCATGGCCAACAGATAGATAGAAAGTGTATTGTCATAATTCTGTCTTTTCCATTGCTTTGCTATGGCTACTAGTCTAGCTACCTCATGTATTAACCTCGTCTCTGAAGTTAAACAAACAGCAAGTGCTTGATAGATTTCACATAAAAGAGATGAATGCAAATGAAGTGATCTCATTTGGAACACATGAAGTTTCAATCATTTTCAATGGGAAGACGAGAAAATGAATTCAGGATTGTCCTCACAATCAGATATAAGTAGCAAGAGCTCTGGAATGCATAAACAGCATACCTATTGCTTCACAAAAAGAAAAACCCTAAACCCCCTTCATTTACACGACACAAGTGAAAGAGGGATTGAGTAGGGTTGGAGCCCAAATTGGGATTCAGGATTCATCACAGAAGTTCACCATCGCCCAAACCCATAATCCATATATGCAATCAAGAGACCCTAAGTACTATTGATTCAAACAGCAGACACTGAATTGATAAGTTGAGGTATACTTTCTCTACAGACATTGGATTGGTACGTTGAGGTGGTTTTTCTACAGGAGATATAGCATGTTTCGAGATTGAAATGATTTGAAGTAGAAAGACATCTAACATGCTACTTCGAGAACCAGTTTTCAGGCAACTTCAAAAAGCAAGTAATTTGCGGAAACTTCAAGGTTCAATTCAAGGATTAGATCCATATATATACATATATACGTAGATTTTTGTAATTCAGAAGCACAGTTGTTCATCATGATGCATGGAGATTGAAAGGGATGGAGGAAAGGTTTTGGCTGCACGCACCATCGGCTGGATCTGTATCTCCATGAACCACCACTAGCAATGCCACCAAGAAGTGGATGGCCAAGTAAAAAAAATACGCTGCCGACAATCGCGCCATCTGCCGCACCGATATGGATCACTAAGAAGAAGAACTCCAGAAACAAGAAGCTCCCCTCCTCATTGCAGTTAATCTCGAGTTGATCGCTGGCTGGCTGGCAGCTTGATAGCAGCAATTGCGCAAGTGGAAAGCAGTTGTAAGTCTGTATGAAGCACATCACCAAGACACGTGACAGAGGCAATGTCAGCAGACCGCTAACAACAGCACAGTGAACGACGTCTGTACAAGTGCTCAGAAACTTCAACAAGAGCTTTTGTACATGTCTGTTGTCTAAAGCTCCCCGACTCTCCGAGCCGTAAGGCGATTGTTGAACACGAGGTAGAAAAGTGCATCTTCAAGAGAACGATAGTCTCCGAGTGAAGCACTTGCTGAGACGTCCTTTCCATCATTTGTGCGACGATTGTCCAGAAGAAATGAAGAATGTACAGGCACACGCCCTTATATTCCTCTATTAGAACTCGAGTCTAGCTCTATCGAGAGTCACAGATGTGGTGGACGAACAAGCGAAGTTGTAGTGAAGAGACAATCGTGGTGGTTGTGTGAACAAGAAAGAGCTCCGATTGTGTTTCCACAAAGAAATTTTTTCGTTAGATCTGTTAGCAAGAAAGATCTACGACAAAGCAAAAATCTCTCGGATCTCCGAGCGCCCTACGTCCAACAACAACAACATCACATGCATCATATTGGAGACGTCCGAATAGCCGACGCAGAATGCCATAATCACAGCAACTTCGATTCCGAACTTGATTCCATTACTTACACTGAGCTTACACTCCCTACGACGTCGAGACAACGTCGAACAACAACAACAACAACATCGCAGGCATCGTATTGGAGACGTCTGAATAGTAGACGCAGAATGCCGTAAACACAGCAACTAGGATGTCGAACTTCGATTCCATTATTTTAAGTTTCCTACAACATCGAGAAAACGTCTCGGAGTGCTTTGCACGTCCAACAACGACGACATTGCAGGCATGATATTGGAGACGACTGGATAGCCGATGCAGAATGACAAAAAACAGCAACAACGGTGTCAAACTTGGATTCCATTCTTTTATATTTCCTACGACATCAATAAAATGTCTCCGAGTGCTCCGTAATCTTAAAACGACATTGCAGGCATGATATTGGAGACGACTGGATAGCCGATGCAGAATGACACAAAAACAGCAATGACGGTGTCGAACTTCGATTCCATTCTTTTATATTTCCTACGATTTCAATAAAAATGTCTGCGAGTACATTGTACTTCCAAAAACGACATTGCAGGCATCACATTGGAGACGAGTGGATAGCCGATGCAGGATGCCACAACCACAGCAACTACGATTTTGCACTTGGATTCCAATTAGAGAGACCTTCCCCTACGACATGGACAAATGCTTTACGAACGTCCAACAAGAACAAAATCACAGGCGGCATCATCATCATCATCATCGAGACGTCTGAATATCCGACGCAAAATATGCGATCCATGAATATGCAAAGGAAGACAGAGAGAGAGGCAAATTGCGCACCAGATGGAGAGGAAGCTCCAAAACTTGGCTGCTGTGAGTAAAACCACCACGCAGCCTTCGCCGCCACAGCAGCAACGAGAAAACCAAAAATGGGCGGAAAACAAAAAGGGGAGAGAGAGAGAGAGAGAGAGAGAGAGAGGAGCTAGCGAGAGGATGTAAGTCTTTCTTTTAGTTCCATTTGTTGGGGAACGAACAAACTTGGTGAGTTCATTTGGTGGGGAACGAGCTTTTGTGAGTTCACTTCAGAGAGGAAAAACAAAAATGTACTTTATTCTTTCATTCATTCATTCGATCATTTATTCATCCATTCACATACGTAAAGCATGCGCAGAATTTTCGTAGTGTATCCAGGAGGGAAAATTATGAAGCAGAATCTGCCCTCTGCGATTGGCGAGGCATTTCAATAGGCCCACTGCAGTAGTGGGGCATTTCCAAAATAAGCACCATTCCGCTCTGGCTGAGATGGGCACTTATCTTGGGAACGATCCGCTCCTTAAGCGTTACCTTACACATAGGCCCCCTTTTAGGAACCTTGTGAGGTCAGATTTTTGTTGGGGAACTTTGTGAGTTCATTTTTTGGGGAACTTTGTGAAGTCATTTTGGGAGAGGGGGGGGGAGAACTTTGTGAGTTCAGTTTTTGGGGAACTATGTGAGGTCATTTTTTTTAGGGGGGAATTTTGTGAGATTATTTTTTTTGGGGGGGGGAACTTTGTGGGGTTTCATTTGGTGTTTGGGGAACTTTGAGAGGTCATTTTTCATGGGGAACTTCTATGGAAAAGGTTTGGAGTTTGAACTTGCCAGAAAGGGGCAGGAGGGGGCACAGAGCCATTACTACTAAGGCAAAAAGAGCATACATGGATGAGCTGCATGTTTCAATTAAGCATTTATTGAAAGCTGGAGTTG
>Ga0209208_10005010_pt1 | contig 18573 bp, 9 predicted proteins | sample S1TSphfallax_3_FD_187694 | JGI IMG/M metagenome (GOLD analysis project Ga0209208, IMG submission 187694) | Host-associated microbial communities from peat moss isolated from Minnesota, USA - S1T2_Fd - Sphagnum fallax MG (SPAdes) (version 2) | ecosystem: Host-associated > Plants > Peat moss >... | reverse complement strand
ATATTACTTGAATACACATGGAATATGGTTGTTCATATACATTCAAAATATACATTTATAAATATTAGTACACCCAATTATATTCCTTAGAATTCACAAAATACACCTTTGTATATTCATAGGGTTACAACTAAATTGGTGACATTTGCAACTAATGGGATATAAATTGTTCTGCTTGGATGAAAACCAAACTAAACATTGTTCACATGGAAGGATGAACACTAAAATAGTTGCAAACTAATTGCAATGTAGTTGCAAATATGACCAAAACAAGAAATAGTTGCAAAAATGTCCAAATGTAGTTGCAAATAACTAATAGTCGCATGTAGTCATAAATATAGTGGTTACATTTTGGCCAATTTCTACTAGTGATATTGGAAACAACTTGAAAACAAGCAAGAAATGAAAAATTGAAGGTTCATGAAATGGAACAATTGTATTAATTAATAAGAAGATTATAAAGGTTATATGTTTCAAATGCTACAATCACAAACCTATGACTTGCAACAACAAACAATGCTTGAAGGTTCTATGTGCACTCAAAAACCATGAAAGGAAAGAATGAAAGACCACTCAAAACAACTCCACTATATACTGTCTCCTAACCCTAAAAAGCCACCACTTAACTTTAACCTAGCCGCCACCTAACCCTAACCCTAGCCACCACTAAACCTTAACCCTAGCCATCACCAAACCCTAACCCTAACTGTCACCAAGCCTTAACCTTAGCCACCACCAAGCCTTAGTAGTTTCCACTTTTAAACCCTAGTCATCATTATTCAACCTAACCTAACTACTTAAAGGATGAGAATACTATTCATCCTTGTTAAAAATATTATTCGATTATAATCCCCAAGGTTGGTGAATGTGATTTACATTCATCAAAAGGATGAATAATATTATCATCCTTATAGTAATTAGGTTGAATAGTTTAGGGTTTAGAAGAAGAAACTACTTAGGGCTTGATGGCGGCTAGGGTTAGGGCATGGTGACGGCTAGGGTTAGCACTTGGCAACAACTAGGGTTAGGGCTTGGCGGTGGCTAGGGTTAGGGCTTGGAAGCAGCTAGGGTTAGGGTTTGGTGGCGGCTAGGTTAGGGTTAAGTGGCGGCTACTTTAGGGTTATGAGATAGTGTATAGTGGAATGGTTTTTGAGTAGTCTTTCATTCTCTCCTTTCATGGTTTTGAGTGCACATAGAACCTTCAAGCGTTGTTAGATATTGCAAGTCATAGTTTTGTGATTATAATATTTGAAGCATACAACCTTTGCAATCTTTCTATTAGTTAACACAATTGTTCCATTTCATGAACCTTGAGTGTTTCATTTCACTACTAGAAATTTGCAATTTTGCAACTGCCATATGCAACTGGTTTGGTTGCATTTTCAGTTGCATGCGACACATGCAACTACAAATTCGCCTAGTTGCATAAAACCAGTTGCAGGCGCTTTTAGTTGCATGTCACAATTAGTATATGAGCAAGTATATACGGATAATTATACGGTTTCATCCACCCATATTCTATACCTACGGTTGTAAGTGCGACTACATGCAATTACACGGGTTGCGTTCACACTGCGTTACATGCAAATTAGCTCACCCAATTGTATGCGAACACGTGTAGGGTTAGGGTTTTTCATCGGACCGTTTATAGTGCGCCACGTGGCAGCACAACAATCGTTAGATTTAGTTGCATATGCAACTGCTGACCCATGTTTTACGGTTAGGGTTAGGGTTAGGGTTTTTTCATCGGATCGTTTACAATGCGCCACGTGCCAGCACAACAACCGTTAGATTTAGTTGCATATGCAACTATTGACCCATGTTTTAGGGTTAGGGTTGGGGTTTTTCATCAGACTGTTTATAGTGCGCCATGTGGCAGCACAATAACCGTTAGATTTAATTGCATATGCAACTGCTGACCCATGTTTTAGGATTAGGGTTAGGCACATGAGTTTTTCATCAAATCGTTTATAGTGCGCCACGTGGCAACACAACAAATGTTAGATTTAGTTGCATATGCAACTGTTAACCCATGTTTTAGGAATAGGGTTAGGGTTAGGGTTTTTCATCAGACCGTTTATAGTGCACTACGTGGCAGCACAACAACCGTTAGATTTAGTGGCATATGCAATTGCCGACCCATGTTTTAGGGTTAGGGTTTTTTCATCAGACCGTTTATAGTGCGCCACGTGGCAGCACAACAATCGTTAGATTTAGTTGCATATGCAACTGCTGACCCATGTTTTAGGGTTAGGGTTTTTCATCAGACCGGTTATAGTGTGCCACGTGGTAGCACAACAAGCGTTAGATTTAGTTGCATATGCAACTGTTGACCTATGTTTTAGGGTTACGTTTAGGGTTAGGGTTTTCCATCATACAGGTTAAATATGTTTTAGGGTTAGGGTTTAGGGTTAGGATTAGGGTTAGGGTTTAGGGTTAGGATTAGGGTTAAGGTTTAGGATTAGGGTTAGGGTTTAGGATTAGGGTTAGGGTTTAGGGTTATGATGTATCAAGATTAGTAGCATTAACCATTGCCACATTAACATTAGGAGCACACCTACACCTAGTTTAACTAATGTACATTATACATATCAGGTCTCTATTATATTCCTCTAGTGCTGAAAAATCAACCAATAAATATTACACACATAGATTTGTGATTTGCAATTTTGCATGTAACAAATCTGCAGTTACTTAACCAACAAATTACCCTTTGTCATAACATTGAAATTCCATCCAATGGGGTTTTAATGGCCATTTTTCCAATTACAGCAACCAAGAATCCATCACTCTATCAGGTCTATTAAACCTGACAATGTTTAAAATATCATTGACACCCAAAAAAGGCCATAACTACTCAAAATATGTCGGTTTTAGAATTCAAAAATCAACTAGCTCCCGACCTATAGTGCCCTTAACTTAAGCATGCTTTCGCATTAGACGACCTTCCCATACAGTGTTTGAACCTATTACATCCTTTAACACACATTGTGGGGGATCATCATTCTCATTTGGCACCAGCAACGGGGTGTTGCCTTTACCTGCCACAATTTCACTTAACTGGACTCGGAACCATGACTCCTTTACACACTACACACAATCACTACTAAGCCACTAATAAACATTTCCTTCCAACACATGTCACAGAAAGATAGGGGGGTAAAAACATGTGTTCAAAATGAAGAGTGTTGACCATTGGATTGTGAATGATGGTGAAGATGCCACTTTAGGGCAAATGGGACCAAAGATAACATAACTACATCCATTGCACATCCACAAAATGTTAGATGAAAACTATTGGATTTCTTTGTTAGGTGGAAAAAAAACCTACTTACACTCAATTGATTGGTGTGTGAAGCCATAATGGAATTATTGCAAGGGACCAATTGCAACTTGACCTCGTAGAGGCTAGGCTCCCTTAAATAACAGTAATAAGTTGTCTAATTGTCACTACTAGACATAAATAATTTTCAAAATTATACATCAATTTCAACAAAGAAAGAAAGTTTACCAAACCATACAAAAAGACATTTATGACTTCATGCTTCAATTTTTACTACAATTAACTGCAAATTTGTTTTCGACCCCAATTGGATGTCACAAATGACTCTTGAAAATAATATGCACTCTAAATTTTGACAAGATTTTAAGTTATGGATTATTCCAATTTGAGTGTTTTTTTAGTGTGGTTACTAGGTCCCTACCACTCAAAAAACATTGAATGTCATAAAGTTTATATTTTGTAAATTAAGGGGCCCTTTATGAAATGAAAAAAATCTGATGGAGGACATACACAACTTTGAAGGTCCTAAACTCAAAAAAAAAATTCAAAAATCGAATAAATGACAAGGTAATTTGAGTTTCTCCACATCTATATTAGTCATTAAGCACAAGTTTGTATGATTATCATGCATTTTGAATGGTAGCACATAGATTTATCTAATAAGTTTTGCAATTTTCATTGCAACTTGATGCCCTTTTTGGTTTGTTTGATTATGATTGCACCTTGTTGCTATTTAAACATGTATGTTCTTGAAATTAGAACTAATTGTCCTAGTCCAAAAGTTGGAATTCTAAAAAGATACTAAATCTATTTCGACTACTCAATAGGTGGCATCAATTCTAATTGAATAATATCGGTTGCGTGTCTCTCCTTTTTTCCAAAAATCCTTTGATTCCAAAATAATATGTAAAATACATGTTAGGATCCATGGGTACAAAAGATGGTATTACATTTATACCACATTGGATATGGTGGATAGGGTACAACTTTATCAATGGTGTAACATGTTGCTCCAACCTAGGTGTTGATTAATCAATGTTGGGTTAGTGACCAAACCTTGACTAAGGTCGAATTTGTTGCACATGTACACCAACATGTGCCTTTGGTGTGTTTGATATAGTAGGATGTATAAAAGTTTTAAAGTTCTTGCATCAATCATTTCAATCTATCATCCACAAAAGGATAATTCTTGAATTCATGTCCAATTTATTGACAATATGCACATGTTGATACAATTTCAACAATGGGTTGTGTGTTTGTAACCAATATATTTCGTTGAACAAATGTTCATTCAATGGTGCCCATAACAAGTACACTTAGCCAAACACTTTGAATAAGTGGTTGTGTTTGTCAGACAACAATAGGTATTAAAACTCCTTCCATTTGTTTTGCATGTGATTGAAAACTAGATTAATGTGAAGGTCTTCGCTCCAAGTTATGTAGTTATTCTAACTAGTTTTTAAATTGGTTGTGGTCCAACTTTGGATCTAATATGGTTGGATTCAAAACAAGAACTAGTTTGGATGTTAATGCCCAAAAACTAGTGTTGATCAAGTTGTTACACTAGTTCTAGGAATGTAGTCACTAGGTGTTGCAAATTGCCATCTCTATCCTTTAGAAGTTACTTCATTAGCATGTCAAACAAGCGCAATGTTTTCTTCATTCAATTGTGCATTTTGTTAAGATGACTCCTAGAGTGTTAGAAAACAACTAGTTGAAGGTACTTGTGGTTTCATTCTTTCCTCTTACTCTATTGGTATCTAATGAAAAGGTAAGTTTGCCATAACTAGTTATTGAGGCTCATTGCTAGGAACATCAACCAATTGAATTCCCTCAACTTGAGAACATGATCATTTATGGTAAAACCACCTCATGAACAAGTTGTTGTGATGCTCCTAATTCTTATTGGCTTTTAAAGCACCTTGACATTGTTCATTAATTTAAAGCAATTACTCCTAACATTGTTCATTAATTTAAAACAATATATAATTTTCAAATTTTGTTTGATGAATAGGTTGTTCTAAAACAGAAAAATAAACATGCAAATCTCAAGAAATCTTCAAAATAACTTTGTAAAAAATCAAAAAAATCAAAACACAAAACATTATTAAAAAGCTACTCAAACTAGTATAAATCCAAATTAAGATTGCAAAACAAAATAAAACAAAACAATTTCTCATTGAAACCAAAAATTGTAATCATGATTATTTACCATTTGTTCCACTACATGGTCACCAAATGTTAAGGGTGTTTTCTAGTCCCTCGATTAAAACAGAATGATGTTTATACTTTGTAATTTTAATTAGTTTATTAATCATCAACTAGTTTGTTCTACTTCAGATTTGAAATCCAAGAAATAAAAAAGATAGAAACAAAACATGAGAAAAAACCAAAAATCCAGAAGTGTTGATTCCAAGATTTGATTACAAGAAAAGATATCAAGGTACTTGGAATCCATGAGAACTAAGATTGAATTACATTGTTTTTTCAAATCCTCCTACCTAACACAATGTTGTTCAAAATCCACAAGTCATTAGCCGGTATAACTATCAAAGATTTCAAAATTGAACTACAATAGTTACTAGTCACATCTTTAATTTGTTTTGTCAACAATTCGTTAAACTAACAAATTAAATGCCAATTAATTTAACAGACCAATTAACTTAAAACCTATTACTAGTTATCATAACAAACCAATTACTTGTTATCCAATAATAATTAAAATAATAATTTTCAAAATGGTATTACCTCACTAATTACCAATTGGTAACAACCAATTACTATGTACATGAACAAAAAAATTGGGTTAACATAGATTGTTAGAAATTACTATTCATTTCTAATCCCCAAGGTTGATGAATGTGTTGAACATTCATCATTTTGATGAATAATATTCACATCCTTATAGTAGTTAGGTTAGGTTGAATGGCGGAAGCTAGGGTTAAGAAGTGGTGGCTACATTAAGGTTTGATGATGACTAGGTTAGGGTTTGGTGGCGGCTAAATTAGGGTTAAGTGGCAACTATTTAGGTTAATTGGCGCCTAAGTTACAGTTAGGTGATGGTTATTAAAGTTAAGCAATGACTAAGTTAGGGTTAAATGGCAACTATTTTAGGGTTTTTGATAGTATAAATGGTTTTAAATAGTCACTCATTTTCTTCAATCAAGTTTTTGGGTGCACATAGAGTCTTTGAAGTTTGGAGTTAGTTTGTTACAAGTTATAGTTTTATGATTGTAGTTTGTGACATCTTCAACCCATGTGATTCATTTCCTTGTCACTTCAATTACACATTTTGATAAATTTTGGTGTTCCAAACCTTGCTTGTTTTCTAATTGTTTGCAATATGTATCCAGAACATCCCAAACACCAACAATGGAGTCCACAAATTGACTCCCCCCCGTCCTTTTTCCCATCTCATGTGAATTGAACAAATCATTGGTGTTGGAAGCCATTATTGCCATCATTTGAAAAATCACAATGTCATCTTGGTCCATGTCTTCCAAAATATCCTTTCATCACTTGAAGACGTGGTGGAATCATCATTATTTGAAGAGCTTGAAGAAGACATCTTTCAAGGATTGAAATGAAAACAAGAAGGAAAACCTATTGCTTATATAGTCCAAATGGGAGGCTTAATTTACATTTTAAGTATTAACCTACCCTAAATCTAAACCATATTTTACAAAAGTACAAGCCATCATTTTAACCTTAATGTTTTATTTCCTAACCCTAATTTCTGAAAACCATACTTTAAAAATCCTAACCCTTAAACTCTAAACCCTAAAATCAAACCATACAATTTAAACCTTAAAAAGACAAAACCTTAGCCCTAAAATGCAACCTTTATAAAGTCCAACCCTAAACCATAAAACCAAACCTTACCATGTGAACCCACAAAAGACCAACCTTAAACCCTAAACCAAACCTTAAAATTCACCCCTAAAAAATCCAACCCTAAACCCTAAACCCTAAACCAAACTTCAACAATTGAACTCACAAAGAACAACCTTACACTTTAAAATTCAACCCTTAAAAAGCACAACCCTAAACCCTAAAACCAAACCTTAACATGTGGACTCACAAAAGACCAATCTTAAATCCTAAACCAAACCCTAAAATTCAACCCCAAAAAGGACCTACTTAAACCCTAAAACCAAACCTTACATATGGACTCACAAAAAACCAAACTTAAACCCTAAATTCAACCCCTAACAAGCCCAAACCTAAAGCCTACAACCAAACCCTAAAAAAATCCAACTAACCCCTAAAAGTGAAACCCTAAAAAACCCAAACTTTTTTACAAAAAAATAAACCTTAAAACTTCAAAACTTAAACCCTAGTACTTAACCTTTGAAAACCCTAACCCTAAACCCTCAAACTTCATTCCTAAAGCCCCAAACCTTAACCTTGAAAATTGAACCTTAAAATAATCAATAGCCAAAAAAAAGTCAATAGCCATTGACAATACTTAATAGCCAAAACTAATAACTATAGCCTTAATAATAGTTTGTAGCCATCAACAATAGTCAATAGTGGTTAGCCATAACAATAGTCAATAGCAAAATCAAATACTGGATAGCTATCAACAATAGCGAATAGCCAAAAACAATAGCCATAGCAATAGTCAATAGCAAAATTAAATAGTGAATAGCCTTACCCATAGCCAATAGCTAACATCACCTTAGCCCCTGAGCCCATATACCTAGCCCCCATATTATAGGCTAGAGGTGGGCAGCCCATATTGGAAACAAAAAAGCTGAATTTGGGGATCCCATCCTGTTTTGCCCTCTCGGTCGCCTATCCTGAGACTTTACTACGAATAACACCAAAACAAGGGATGAGCAAAGAGTGGTGAAAGTGGGATGACTTTATTGTCAATGTAATTTCCATTGCTTGAAGGACTTTGGCAATGTGCACAAGACCTTGTTGATATCACTAGATACACAGAAATGACATACCAGAGGAAAAAAATCCTCTCCCTTGGACTCTAACAAGAACCTGCACACCTTTGTCAGCAATGAGTCTCTTCCAATTCAAAGTGATCTTTCCATTGATATTGCACACATTTTCCTTTGAATCCTTGAATGACAACAAAATACCTAAAGCACATAATTCACACCCTTTTAAGATGGCTGTGACAGAATATGGAAGGATCTTTGTATTTCCTTTACCCTAAATTGTGTTTGTCCAAGGACTGTCATATCTTCACATTAGAAGCATGTCTAACATAGGCTTAAACTCAAAATAATAGAAGTTCCTTTTCCTAGTCAAATTAGTATTGTGCCTTACTTCCGATTCTACACTGAATGCAAAAGCATACACTAAAATCTTCTTTGGAGGAACACACCTTGACGATTTACACAGGAATAGATCTCAGCAACTTCCAGCAGATTGATCAATCATTGGCATTTCAATGTCAACTAGTCTGCTTACCCAAAGAAATGCTTGCAAAATGCAATGCACTTCTAATTTTAACAATGATTTGTTTTAGCATGGTATGATCTCCACACACCATTTGGGGTGCACCAAATGTGTACATAGAACTACAAAGTTGATGCTAGAACTAATCCATGAAACTGATATGAGAACTGCTGAACACTAGCAAAAGCATTCAGCAAACCAAAAAGGTCAATTGATTTGGCTCCATGTTGTAGGATAGTTATAACTAATATCCTTGCCCACGTTTCATGTGACCTATATAATGTTGCTGTTCTTTTCAAGGGGCTCAGATTACAAGCTTCAGAGATAGGCAAAGAGAGAAAAATATATATTGCTTCAAAGATGGAGGGCAAGCCAATACGACACCCAAGCCAGTAACCTAACAGACTTTTCAACATATTAGTTAGGAGCTTGTTAAAGTGAGGCAACACAGCCACTGTTAGCCAGAATATTTGTCAATGTCAGTAGGCTGCTCCACAACAAGATTGAGGAAAAATTGCATTCATCTCATTCAGACATCCCCTTCTCTGTTTTTTACTACTTAAGTGTAGAAAATTTGATGATTTCCATAAAAGCCTAAAACTCTGCCAATCTAAAAAAGTCACAAAACCAGTGAAATTTAAGCACTTTTTCTTGAATTTTGTAAACCCTAAATCACTGGTAAGGATGCAATTACAAACTTTGAATGATTAACTATGAAAACTTAATGATCTTCAAGACCCATATAGGGCACAAATGAAGGAGTCTTGAAGTGTCAACCCCAATATCCTTTTTTTTAATGCATTATCACTAGATGAAACTCCTGTTCATATACTATTAGTCCATTGGAGTAATACATTTCATCTTCTGACTTATGTGTACATATGAATTTGACCATATACATTCATAATAGCATGAAACAATCAACAATAATAAGCAGAACATATGAAGTTAGAGAGTAGGTTCATAGAGAGAAAAAGAGATCAAGCACAAGAATGAAGTAGCATCAAGACCACAACAAGCCATCAAGTAGAGGTGCTCAACTTTGACAGGCAAGGAAAACAAGCACTGAACCATCCAGAATAACTAGTACACTCAAGCCCACCACACTCAAAGCAAGACCATATACAAGCTGGAAGTGCCTGTAGAAGTACTTCAATTGATAGTAAGGTGGATACACCCATTGAATGACCCACAAGTTCTGAAGCCTTGAAGGAAAAAATAAATTGTAATATCCTAGAATTCAAGCATCTGGATGTAAAGACGCGACAGTTGCAACAGACTTATCCAAGAGACCATGGATTTAAATTCAGATGGAAAGTAGCTGTAGGCTATGGTAATGGAAAAGCTGCACAACTTGAACATGCAATACAGGCAGTTGCATACTGATGGAAACATTTAAACCCTGTTTTTATCCAAACCTTATCCAAATTTTTCATCCTCATTCATGCCTGCTACTTAAAATGAAGCACTGCTTGTATGGTTCACAGCATTATGTGCACTTGTATAAAGCTGCTGGAGATGCGGAGAGTGTCATGTTGCAAAACTCTCAGTCAATTTGCTGTTGGTTATCAAGCCCCATCTGTGCCTATTGCAGTTGCTGAAGCTGCTGTGAATTAAGGGGTTGGTTTGGCAGATGATAGAAGTGCTGCCCACCCAAAATCTGGGCACTGCTGTTAGTTAACTGTCCTGTTGCCACCTTCAAACGCTGCACCTCTTCTCGCAGTGCATCATTTAAAGCTGCATTCCACTCACCAAATTCAGCACACTATAGTGCAAAACCCCTAATCAACACAGTGATATCTGCCTGAGGACACTAACTGAGTTGTACCCACAGATCATCATCTGCTCAAATCTGAATGGACTCATCAGCATGTGATTTCTCTGGAAAGTGCAGCTAGTGCCCAAATTTACAAGAGACAATCAAACAGGTATACCATCTCGCAACTGGGCTTGCTGCTCCATAGACTGCAGTCGCAACTTCAGCTCGCTATTTTCTGTGGTGAGGCCTGATGAATCTTTCTGCAACTCAGCCCAACACAACCAAACCACCTGACTAAAAAATTCATGGCAAGTTTCAGAACAAATGTAACTACAATAGATTGTACTCTGCTCCCTGCTTCAAGCAACTCTAAAATAATCATGAGTGCTACTTCCTCTACTCTGAACCTTCAGTATAAATTTAAAATACACAACACAGGTCTACTGCAAAACTATAAACAACAAAAGTGGACCAATCCACAGTACCATTAAGTGGACCATCCACAGTACCATTACCTGCCTACAACAAAGAAGCTTCCTCCTCCCTAATCAGTTAATACACAAATTCTAGGAGCCAGAGATCTCAATTTACTTCATCACTCCCTCTCATCACTAATCCATAACCAATACGTGTAATCTGCACCAAACTGGGATAGAGGTTCATCACACGTAATATTAGATGTGAGATTCACAGATGTTTCGGAAAGTCTGACACCAGGTCAAGGGTATGACACTAAAATATTCAAATCCATCTCAGACTTACACCCTCTCCTTAGTAGCCATCATACGCAAATGCACTGTGAGCAGGAAGTGTTTCCTGGACTGAAAACATGTTGACCAATAAAAAACCTGATGAGATACATAAATTCTCTGCAAACCACTGCTGGTCCTAAGAAATGCCCTGAATATACCTAACACCAGCAAAGGTGGAAGAGAAAAGCTATACAAGTGAATGAGCATGCTCTCATTCACTTCCACAGAAATCTTCAGTAGACTCAAAACATCATGAAAGATCAGGAGATGCAACTTGGCAGTGGCAGACTTAAGTCAGACAAATGAGACTCATTGTGAAGCATTAGCACAAACTGACAACAGATTCCAAGAAGCAACCATTCTGAAATTCTCAAAAAGGACTTTCTTTGTCTTCAAAGTTTTATGTCCACACAAATTGTGACACTTGAAAACTGGAGAGAAAGGTTAAACTCTCTTCAATCATGAGAACCTTACCTCAAGCTCTCCTTTGAAGAAAAAGACAACACATAAGATACTCTTCATAACATTGACTATGGTTGAAGGTATAAAGCATGGACCAAACCTGCAACATGGTTAGCTGTGCAGAGAGTGTTGTTGCCTCTGTCTGCAGGGTCTGCACCTTGCGTTCCAACTCTGAAATGTACCGCATCTTTCGCTCCTTAGAGCGTGCTGCAGATTGTCTGTTGGCCAGAATCCTGAACTATGCCAAAACCTCACTGTAAGGTGCGTCCCTCACATTCCCGTCCCACACCCAAAAGGATGTGCAACAAACTGGGACACCTCCATAAAAAGTTATGCAGGACAACAAAGACTGACTTGAAATGTTCAGACTGACAGCTCAATACCAGCTGCTAATCCTTTAGCTCCAAGAAGAGGGTAAGGAAAGGATTGAACAACAAAGACAGTGAACTCTTTATTGCAAACTGAATCTAAACAGCAGCTGAAAGACCATCTGGAAAGGACAAAAATCATACCTCTTCGCTCGTTTTGGATCAATCAGGGCAATGTCAGCAAGCTTGTCAGAAGACATCACCTTCTTAACATCGACGCCATCAAATTCGCCAGCTAAGAGATCATGCTTGAAGGAGGTGGAGCCATCCATAGAATTACTGTGTTGATGTCGCGCTCGTCGTATATCTGAGGCAATGGAGCTGCCAGAGGCTATGGCAATACAGGAGCGACCACCATTGGATACTGCCGGCACTCCATCTACTGAGGGACACGTTGAGGGGTATGAAGGAGGAACCAGTGGCAGAATGCCCCTATCTCCAGAAGCCTTCGGACCTGAAACACCCGATGTAGCACTGAAGCTGTTGATTTGCTCCATGTCAATGTACATAGAGAAAAGGTCCTCGGTATCATCCGACAGGGCAGGCATTTCGGAACAGTGAAATCCAAGGTCGCGCTCAAAAGACACATCCTCGGGTAAACGGAATGCAATTTCCGACTGAGCGCGGCGGTGACCCCTTTGTCGGGGAGGCGTATCAGGCATTTGATTAACATCGTTGCTGAAATTCTGAGCTGGAGTTGGCAACCGACCAGGCCCTGATGCAGTAGAAGGTCCTGGTGACGTCACATCTTGCATTGGAACATCGACTGAGTACGAGTCTTTCGTTCTCGTAGACGACTCTGAGACCGAAGGGGATGTCTCCCTCTTGACCGTGAAAGCATGCGTGGGTGAAGGGTAACCGACATAGCGCGACTGATGCCGTTGCGACTGGGAAGGATGCGGAGGATGTGTAGCTACATTGCTGTTGGTGTTGGTTCCTGAGCTCTTGGCAGCGCTTGTGGCAGCAAAGTCTGACTGAAGGCGCTCGACAAAAGCCTCGTAGCCGTCCCCCAACCCATCCATCTGGTTCTTTTGAACGATGCCACGCCGTGTACCCCTCTATTGCCTCGCAGACACCCTTCTGGATCCTGAAACTGGGCTAAAACCCCTGCTCACAACACTATGTCACGTACACCGATGCCATCTTGCACTTCCGATACGGCTTGTTGCTCAGATGTAATCGACAGATTTTATGACCGTCCAAACTGCTTCCAGGTTACTGGCCAGTAGCATCCACATTACCACACATATTTTTGCGATCTATTCCCGGAAACGTTCCACAATGTGAAAAACCAGGACTGAAACCTCTTGCGGTACGCAAACCCTATCAACAGACTATCGACTTCTCAACGCAGCGACTTGGTAGCAAACACAAAACCCTGTCTCAAACTTGGATCAAGGAACTCGACGGGCGTTCGAGCCAAAAGTTTATATGGTGAAAGCCGAAAGAAAATCGCAGAGAGCCTCCGTCGGACAAAACGTCCTCAAATCCGGGCCTTCTTTCAATCAGCACAAATGGTTTAGAAGAACCAGAAGCTTCCCCAAAAGCGAGCTTCCACACGCGAGTGTGCAGCGACCGCGTAAAGTATCATCCGGGCGGGTACATACCAATTTTGCATATAATAGTGACTGGTTCCAATGAATTTTTTTCTCAATTTTCTGATGTTGCGTCATTGGCTAGTCTGCCAAGAGGGATTAAATATTAAATGTGGATAGGTTTTTAGTGTAGGGTGGGGGGCATTCTCAAAATAAGGGGCCTAGGATGAGGCGATAGCTGAGTCTGGCCCAGTATTTTGAGAATGTCTAGCACCCTTGGGCTTTACCTATTGCAAAGCACAAGGTAAAAATCATCATGAACCAAACCTACTTAGATCACAAGGTGTATGACTGGGAGGGTTTTTATGCCTACTCCTCAATAGTGGGAGGGTTCTTACACATATAAGTAGGCATAATTTTTTAGGAGTAGGCATAATATCCTTTCCAATTTTTAGGAGGGGAATTCATGGATATAAGGTGCTTTTCATAATAAATTAAAAAAATTCTTTGAGTGTTTTATGAACCTATCTAAATAATTTTTAGAAACTAGTTAACAAAAATATTATTTTATAGATTATTTTATCGTAAACTATTGTTGGTTATTATATCATAGGCTATTGTTAATTATTTTAATTCATTTTATTATAAACTATTCTTGGTTATTCTATCGTAAAATATTGTTACTTATTTTAGGTCATTTATCATTGGCTATTTTTGGTTATTCTATCGTAGGATATTGTTACTTATTATTATAAACTATCATTTGGCTATTTTTAAAAAAATTACTATAGGCTATTTTTTGTTATTTTATTATTGGTTTTTTTTTAATAAAAATTTCAAACCATTTTACAATAGGTTTTTTTACTATTATATTGTGAGTTATTTTTAATTATTCCAAGTCATTTTATTATAGGATATTATATCATAAGCTATTATTGGTTATTCTAAGTTCAGAATAAATAATTCAAGATGAGCTTCCCCCAAACCCTCCAGTTTCAAATGACATTGGTATTGCTATGCAACTTTCAAACAAAAAAGAACAACAAATTAGTGTAGGTTTGGCAAAGAAGATGATATCCTTCATTTCAATGAGTTCAAAAATTTTGGAACCAAAAAATGGTAGTTAATAGTTGAAAAGATGTTGTCACACTCTTTGATGAAGGATTTTTTGCCACCATATATGACTAAACTTCATAGTACAAGGCAATACTATGAAATTATTCAAAACAACAAGAAAGGAATGAACATTCATTTGGTGAGGCAACAAAAATCAAAGGTTATGATGGCTAAGGATATTGTGTGCACCCTTTTTACTTCACATGCTATGAGTAGTGGGAGAAAAACTGCAAGGTTGCTAAGTGTATAACTTTGTTGGACACTTATAAGGATGCATTTTGGTTCAACTGTAAGTGAAGCAAGTGGATTAATGGTCTGCTTGAAAGTTTGAAGGAAACAATGATTAATTGGTGGACTATTAAATTTACAATATCTCCAAACATAAAGGATGTGGCAAGGAGATGGATAAGTGTAAGTCTTTATGAAAGCCAGCCAACACATTACCTACACACCTCGCAGGTGATGTTTATGCCACAATTTGGTTTTTAGCAATTTTGTTCTTCTAAAATCTTAAACATAGATTCAAGAATGTACACAATTTAGAAAACCTCTAAGCTTCCTTTGATATCACATTTCAACGTAATCAATGCAACATGTTTCTGATTTAATAGAATCAAATTGATGCAGAAACCAAATTTCCATGCTTAGACACATTTAGGTTTAATGTTGTTTTAAAGATGTAGATTGATGTAAAAATTCTATGTTTTATTTCCATTGTTTTATTTAGATTTCCATGCTTGGATATATTCAAGTTATGCAAAATTCAAGTTGAATGCTTGAATTTGAAAGGCTTGACATTTGTACTTCAAGTATTTTAACAATTTTTTTTTTAGTCCATTAAGGCCTCCAACTAACCAATTTGCATATTGGTATTGTTTCGTGCAACAGATACTACATCCTTCTAACACCTTAAAACACTTTGTTACTTTTGCATGCATGTAAATTTTGAGGTGACAGGTTGAATTGTATTGTTTTAAATAACTTATGGCTAGAGTGCTTTTCAAATTGTTCAACAACTTGTTGTCACAAGGCTACATTATATTTGAATTGATTGAAATTGTTTTGTTAACATAATTAATATTTGAGCTAAGGTTTTGATTTGGTGCTTAGAGGTAAATCTTAAATCAAACTATAATCCTTTGTTTCTATTTTTGAAGTCTTTGGATGTCCTTTCATTACAAGTGAATGTGTGTTTTTTTAGAGTAGTGAATTCATTTTTCTACTTTGCCAAAGGATTTAATTTTGTTGTGTGTTTTGTCATAGGACCTAAATTCATTTATGTGTTTTGTGAAAGGATTGAAACTAATTTTTATGTTTTGTAGAAGGATTGAAACCCATTTATGTGCTTTGTGAAAGGACAAAACTCACTTGGGTGTTTTGAAGTACTTTTAGTAAGGGCTATAGTCCTTTATGTAGTTTGTCAAATGACTTAACTCATTTGTGTGCTTTATTAAGGACTGAAATCCATTTATATGTTTTGTGAAAGGTTTAAACCCATTTATGTCTTTTATGAAAGATTGAAACCCATTTGTATGTTTTGCGAAAGGATTGAAACCCATGTACGTGCTTTGTGAAAGGACTAACCATAAGCTATTATTGGTTATCCTAAGTTATTTACCATAAGTTACTATTTATTATTTTATCGTAGCCTATTATTGCCTATTATAGGCTATTCCATTATAGGTTATTATTGATTATTTTATGCTATTTATCACATATCATTATTAGCTATTGTTAAGGGTTTTTTTTTTCTTTTAAAATTAAGGATTCCTTTTCTTATTGGTTTTCTCATTATAGTTTTAAATAAGAATCAACAAATGAGTTTCTTCAAATCTGTGTATTGTGGAAATAAAAAACACAAAGATATAGATTTTCCTCACAAATGCAAAACAAAACTGAAATCAATCTTCTATGGCAAATTGAAAATAAAATCTCAAAGTTCAAAGTAGACCTATTCATGAACCAAAAATAAAAACAAAGAAGGGAAAAATTAAAAAAGAAAGACATTCCAAAAAGAAGTTGTTTCATTATCCTCCAATCTTTTTATTTATACTAATCATAGCATTGTTTCAAGTTAAATAGTCATTAGCTAATATAATAGTCATAAATCTTAAATTTAAACTAAAACAACTATTGGCCACATGTTCAAAGCAACCAATTATTGTCAACAACTAATTACTATAACAAACCGGTTATGGATTCACTTAATTCACTAGTTACCCTAACATTTGTTACTAGTTATTTTAACAAACCAATTAACTTAAGGTTGTGTTATCTAATAATAATTAAACTAAATTTCAAAATCATATTGTTTCACTGGTTACCAATTGGTAATAATTGATTACTACGTACATACTAAAAAATTGGGTTAACATTACCCTCCCCCCTCCCCCCCCTTTGAAAACCAAATTTCATCCTCAAAATTAATCACCTATAACTACATGTTCTACATGTGCAACAAAATCATTAACAATTGTTCACATGTGGTATCAATAAGTTCAACTAAAGGAATAGGTTTAGACTTTAATTTTTCAACAACTACTTCAGTACTATATTTAGAGTTTTAAAAACCTTGTAGGCATGTGTGACAATGTCAATCAAGGTAACATTTGCACCTACCCCAATCTCTGGTATAGTTAATGGAACAAGTTTAGGAGTAACAAGTTCTTCCAATTCTTCTACTTGAATATTGACAACTACAACATGTATTTCCACAGATTATGTGGGTAAAAAAAAGTATAAGGAACAATGGTAAACTTTGCTCCTCCTCTCATTGATTTTAGTTCCTCAGTGGTAATGACAACAAGTTCATTCCGAAAACTCATAGCTATAATTGCTACTTACACATGTGAAAACTTTTAGGAAATAGTAACAGGTATTTCAACTAGTTTGCCAATAATTAGATCATACATGTACCTTTTAAACTATAACCAGTATGCAACTAGTTTGTTCAAGTAATCGTCCTCATTTGCATGAACGATCTCCAAACTATTTTAGATTTATTTTTCAATAATTTGTTGTACGATTTGCCACCATTCCTTCCATTTCGGGTTTTTGTTTGTTAGTGTTTTGTTCTACACCTTAAGCAAAACATTATCCAAAAGCAATTTCTCAAATTCCCTTAACTAATTATCTATATGGGTAGTTTGATAAACTTTATCCATTTGTTTAAGGAAGTGTCTCCAATTCACCTTTCAATTTTTGAATATGTACCTAAAACTCATGGGTATAATTCTCCATGTCAATGTTGACCTTCATCAATTGCTCTTGTTATTGTAAACAAGTGTTTTCCAACTCTAAAAGGTTTTTTTCTCATTGCACATTAATAACTTCCATCTTACCAAAATATTTTATTAACTAGTCAAAGTCAATTTATAAAGCCTTAAAGTTACAACGGGTTTTTAAATAAGCACAGTTCAGCTCATTGTACTCCTATTGCAGAGCTTCAACCTTCTTGATTACCTTTTCAGCTTCAACACCTTCGACAACCATGTGTTTGTTCTTTGTATGCAGTTTGAAAAGTTGGGTTTTCATTGTAGCCAAATCCTTGTCCCTATTATGCAACGTTCATTTTTTATTAACTAGTTTTAAGTTATGGGCCTATAACTAGTTGTTGGTGTCTTTTAACATGCTATTAATATAATTATATCTAGTTTTCAAATTAATTAAATTATTTATTATCTAAAGCTAATTTTCAGCAACTAATGACGCGCTCCCAAGTCACGGGGTGAGACCAAGTTGAAGGTCTCACAAAGTCAAGTTGCGGAATCAAGACTTGGTAGCACGCTCCCGGCTTCCAACTCTAGAAAGGGGTAGAGGGTCGAGTTGGGAGCCCCGGGATTAGACTAGGAAGAGATCAAGCTTTTAGATTACACGA
>Ga0209208_10005007_pt1 | contig 18576 bp, 7 predicted proteins | sample S1TSphfallax_3_FD_187694 | JGI IMG/M metagenome (GOLD analysis project Ga0209208, IMG submission 187694) | Host-associated microbial communities from peat moss isolated from Minnesota, USA - S1T2_Fd - Sphagnum fallax MG (SPAdes) (version 2) | ecosystem: Host-associated > Plants > Peat moss >... | reverse complement strand
CCTCCTCCTCCTCTTTTCATATTTCAAGCTACCTCAATGGAAAAAAAGTACCTACTCCTTTTTAGTCAAAAGTAAATCACTTGCTACTAGGTGCGTGCAAACGGGTATTGTGCGGGTATATAGGGTGCAACCTAAGTATATAGTTTACTACGAGTAGTACTGGTGTTGACGAACATACCAGTCGGGTATCACCTGAAGTAATACTGGCCTTACACCAGTACCAGCCCGATATGGGACCTGAGGTAATACCAGCCTTATGCCGAGCGAACATCAGCCATGGACCTAATACCAGTACCAGACTGGTATGAAAGTTTTTGAAAATTTTCTCAATACCCATAAATTATTGTTCACTTGGGGACATTTTGTTTTTCAAAAAGCCCAATTTTATTATTATTATTATTATTTTCATTTATTCCAGTGATACTTACAAGTTACCAAGAAAAAAAAATTCATAAGTTTTAATGATTGGTAATGCCAAAGGAGCTGGGGGCATTCTCAGTCAGCTCCCCGCTCCTTTGGTGTTGCCCTAAGTAGTCACCCAGGGGCCACAGTGAACCAGCACCCACCAGCACTCCATGACGGATGGATGGTAAGTGGTCAGGAAACTATTTTTTCTGTTGGGTTCCAGTTGCCTAGCTAACCATGGTCGTTAGCTCAATGCATTTTTTTACTACCTACTTACTAGTAATCCACAAGTGGGTTGTTAGTAGGTAGGTAGTGAAATCATCCTTTACCTAAGTATAAACCATCTACTTACCTAGTAATTACCTATTTTCCTACCTATTTACCTATATGTGAACCTATTTCTTACAAAATTGGTTATCAAGGTGAAATCAAATATTAACTCAGTTGAGATTCATCCACAACTGCATAATAACAAGCATCCAGTGGATGATGCGCTGGTGGGCGCTGGTTCACTGTGGCTAGCTAGGTGAGGTCAATATGTAGGTTCGCAAGGTAGCTAGGTGGGAGGGTAGTATACATGTCATGGTTGGGGGAAAAAATGACCCAAAAAAAATGACCAAGCCAAAATAAAGATAAAAGGTGAGCATACAAAAAAGTTGACTGGGGTGCAATCTGGGTTAACTTAGGGTGTCAGGAATCGGATGAGAAAATGCAGCCCATCCCATTGACAGAATGGTCAACTGGTGCATTCATTGCAGTGCAATGTGGGTTAACACAAGTTGTCAGGAATCAGATGAGAAAATGCAGCCCATCCCCTGGACCAAACAGTCAACAGGTTCGTTTGTGGGTGCAAGTTCACTCTGGCTCTACATAGCCACCCTTTTCTTTTCCTTTCACTAAATCTTTATCTCTTAGCAAAACCTCTATATATTTTTGGCAAAACCTCAACTTATTGGCAAAACTTTTTTAATTTCTTGGCAAAAATTTTATTTTTTAAAAATAAAACTTTTACATATTTTTGGTCAAACCTCTATATTTTGGCAAAACCTTTCTATTTCTTGGCAAAAACTCTATCTTTTCTTAACAAATCTTTTATACATTTTTGGTCAAAACCTTTATATATTTTTGACCAAACCTTTATCACTTCTTGACTAAATTTTTTATCTTTGAGAAAAATCTTTATATTTTTGTGGTTAAACCTTTTTTTTTTGGGCAAAATCTTAATTTTTTCTGGGCTAAAACCTTATCACTGGGTAAAACCTTTATATCTTCTTCATTAAACTTTTATCTTTTCTCAAAAGCTTTATCTTTTCTTGGCAAAACCTCCATCTCTTCTTGGTTAAACCTTTACCTCTTCACAAAATCTTTATAGCTTTTTGAATAAACTATGTGTATAAAGATAGAGATTCTATATCTTCTTGGCAAAACCTTCATCTATTATTGGTTAAACCTTTACCTTTTGGAAAAACCTTTGATATATATTTGATTAAGCCTTTCCATTTTGATAAAACCTCTATCTTTTCTTGGTTAAACTTTTACTTCAGCAAGATTTATATATTTTCTTGGCAAAACCTATGCCTTTTGACAAAACCTTTATATCTTCTTAAATAAAATTTTACATTTTGGCAAAACTTTTGCCTTTAGGCAAAAAAATTATCGTTTTTTGGCAAAACTTTTACCTCTCAGCAAAGCCTTTATTTCTTTTTCATTAAACTTCTATATGTCATCAAAACTTCTTTGTTTATTGGATAAACTTTTGCATGTTAACAAAACCTTTATATCTTTTTGGTTAAATATTTGTCTTTAGGCAAAACCTTTATCTTTTCATAGCTAATTTTTTACCTTTTAGCAAACCCTCTACCAACCTAAGGTAGGTATTACCAAATTTGTAATGAGTTAGAAATTTTTTTAATGTTAATATTGGACTAACTTATAATTTCTAGCATTATGAGTAAAAATATGTAATGTAAATGGGGCTATTGTATTTTTTTTCCATTGGTTGCAATTAAATCTACATCAAAATTAAGATATTTCATTTTCTTAGATATGTTTGGTCAAAGCTTACCAATGCTATGACTATTCATTTTGGGATATGCCCCTAATGTTAGTATTACATCCACAAATCCCATTGCATTATGCAAGACCTACATTTTCATGAGCTTACATTATCATTTGAGGTGTAAAGATAATTGGTGTGAATGAATGTTTTTGTAATAATAGCTTGTTAAATATTGGAATGAACCACATATTACGTCACTTCATTACAACTATGAAAGCAATATTAGACTTTCGCTTCACAATGATTTTAAATAACTTATTTGAATATATTGTAATTAGAATAAATTGAAATTTCTTGACTATAGATAATGGTTAGCAAAAATAAAGATCTATGTATGAAGCAAGGTAGTTTGTTTTGTTTTGTTTTGTCACGTTGAGATTTTGGAAACCTTAGTGCATGTTGCACTTTTGGTATTTTCCAAAAGTTCTTGATGAGTAGGGGTGCACCAACTTGGTTTGAGATTGCCTGGAGGTATGGTGAGGAAGCTATTGATTATTGAACCATTTTTTCATGAAAAATAAATAAAGTCAAAATTAAAAACTATATTGGAATTTGGGGGCATTTTTGGTGTTGCTAGAAAACACACAACAGGTCAAATTTAATAGAGTTTATTTCACAATTTTCAAAGCTAGGGTGTGCACGATTGATTTCTCAGTGGATTTTGTTGCTGGAAATTCAAACAAATTGCAAAAATTGGGTTTGGAACGAAAAATCAATTCAATCCTCAATGTGTTCACATTTGGGCCAACATCACATGCTACACTAGTGTATCATTATAACACAAATTTTATTGTGATTGTGATATCATAATACATTAATATTGTTTACATTAATTGTATTACTTTTAGATATCTCAAATTTTCAAAGATATTTTTCTTCAAAAACCTAATCTTTGACAATAGGAAGCAAATATTGCATCTTCAAACAATTCAATATTTTTTGTTGAAGCTACTATATTATATTAGTTTTCAATGAAAAAAAGTTGTAAACACGTGTATGGACTATGTAGTAAACCTAAACCATTTTGGTACACTGCCCACTTACCTATTCATCACTCCATTCAAGCCTATAATCATGAAGGAATGTACAAATAACCAAATGTAGGTTTTGAGTCCATGGCATGCTTCATAACCAATTTTTGTAATATCCAAGGGCTTGATGAAAATATATGCTAACACCTAGATGTGGGTATTGCACTTGGGCTCAATATTTTTGACAACTCCATTTCAATTTTGGCCCATTTAATGCATGATGTAAAATTAGGCAAAAATGAATATAGTCATTTTTGGAATGCTAGGGAAATGTGCCATACTTTTAGGATATTAATTGTTTCTTCCAACCCACTTTCTAGATATTAAATAAAATCTAAGAATAAAATATTTTGGTAGGATCATGAGCTTTGTTCAATTAGACACATATAGAGCAAGTTCGAGTCATTTGTTCTCTTTTGAAGGGAAGTGGAAACAAATCTCAATATGAAAGGTGAGAGCAATACTTCCTTTGCCTCCTTGATGTTTTTTTATTTCAATAAGTTTCAAGTTTTTTTATGATTAGGTCTTCATAGAAATTAGTTATTTTGACACATTTATATCATTTTTAATTTATTAAAGTAATTGCCATTAGTAATTTACCATTTTTAAGGTTTGATTAGTTTAATGTTTTGATAAATTAGAGTTTGTAGACATGTGAAGGTAATGCATGTTTAATTGTGTTCTCATTTTAACAAAAAAATAGCTTGGTTTTTCAGTTCATAATTATTTCACCTTGATAGGAAACGTGGGAAATGTTCATAGATTCTAAAGAGACATGTTGAAAGTTGGATCTCCTTTTAAGGATGACAAAAACAACTTTCAATATAAAAGGTAAGAGTAATTTTTACTATTTGCTTCATTAAGGACTTTCAATTTCATGATTATAACATATATGTATATGATTATTTGTTTATGAAAGTAATTGACACCAATGCACATACCACTTGTAGGGTTTAAGTTGTGTATTGGTATGGAAGGTTTTAGACATGTGAGGTAATGCATGTTTAACCATGATCAAGCTTGAATATTTATGCAAGTAGAATGGTTTTTATATTAAAGTCATAATGATTCAACTTCATAAAGAAAGGTGGGGTGGTATTCTTGTAGATCAAAGAACCACATTGAGAATTGGATCCAACTTGAAAAACAATGAAAAACATTTTCAATTAAAAAGGTACCAATAACAAATTTGATTTTGCATCAATAAAGGTTTTATTTGCATGAGGTTTCATTTTTTTCTAGAATTATTTCCTCATAAAGTTCTTCTTTAAAAATAGATTGTGCAATTCCATACAAATATTTATTTATTAAAATGATTGTTAACAATGCACATCCCAATTGTAAAGTTTAGATTTTGTATTAGTATGCAAGATTAATGTTTACAAACATGTGGGGGTAATGCATGTTTTATCTGTGCTTATGAATTTTGACATGGGTTCGTTTTCTATATGGCACATTTTGGATAATCATAATCATGGGACGAACTTTGAAGTCTTAAAGTATAGAGGTCCAAAACCTTACAAATCACCATTTTCGAATGTGGATTTGGTGTTGAAAAAGGGTGAGTGACATGGACATACAAACAAAATCTCCATTGAATGTGTGTATATGCCACATGCACATGTTCATGGATTCTTGGAAGGTGAACAAGGTGATTTGCATACCTCAGTAGAATGGAACATTTTCAAAAATGTGCCACATTTCCCATCAAGTAGTTGTACATATGACCCAAAGTTGTGGAGTTATCCTTTTACCACCATGCACACACCCGAGTGAATGACAAACCTGCACATGGCCAACATGATCCCAAATCGATGACCCACATGTCACAATATGCTCCACGAATGTCTCAAGCTTTTAAAGATCATATTTGGACCCAATTAAGCTTGGGTCACATTGTCAAACAAATATATGACAAACACAAGGCAATTTGGTGGGCATGGGTCAATGTAGGAGAAGCCATGACATGAGATGATTTTATTGGGCAACAATATATTGCCTATTTGGATTAGCAACATAAGATAGGAAATTGGCATTTACACAAAAACTCGGCCATTTCTATTCAAACATGGGCATTCAATCACCTAGAGAATGTTTTTTATTTCCAATATGCGGGTGAAGTAAATGGGGTTAATATCCCATTCACAATTGGGATCCAAACTCCTATGCAATTGCAATTTATGAACTTGTGTGGCCACAATGGGGTGATTTCAATGGATGCCACATTTGGCACCAATGATGTGAAATTTCATTTGTTCACATTAATGATTTTTTATGCACATTGCACCAAAGTGTTGGTGGCTTGGATTATCACAAGTCAACAAATAATTGAAAATTTGGTGGAATGGTTATTCCACTTATGGCAAAACTTTTATTACACATGCTCAACTAAAAATCCTCTTGTTTAATTGTTGATGATGCCCCACAAGAATTGCATGCACTACAATGAATACTAAGTTCCCTCCATCATTCTTTTATGTATTCAAGTGTTCTAATCTACATGATTTGAATTTCAAGTAAAATGTTGACCATTTTTTTTGTATGCCTATAATATAGGATTATGTGGAATTGGGACAATGTGCCCATTTTCCTTTACACATGGAATGTCTTGAAGGCATGGTGCTTATGGTCAATGGAAAAAATCAAGGATAAATTAAAGAAGTGTGGCTTACAATATTCAATGACCTCCATGAGGTCATGTACATGTCCATAAACCCACCATGGGAGAAGGAAGGTGGTTGAAAGCTTTGAACGACATAAGCTCGGTGAATCATGAACACAATATTTTTGGGTTTATTGTTGTCAATTTGGTATGTTAATGCATTTTCAATATTGGGTTGTTATTGCTGATTATCCTTCATATCCAATTTTTTTCATTCCTTGAGTTATTTTGAAAGCAACCCAATTTATATCCTTTCATGCATTGTGTGTAAGTAAAATTGTGGATGATTGGTTTTTTACAAGTATGGCATTCCAACCAAGATACACAAGTGCATACATAGTCTTATCATGGGGCATTGAAACATTGGTTTTCCCTTGAAACAAAGGGATTAAGAAGGTGCCGCATTGATTGGTTAATATGGAGGCTAACCACAACAATAACACGACATTACATGCACACAATGGAAATGAATAAATGAGGTTTTATAAAAAATAAGGTTGTGGAATGCGTTGTTAAAGCAATCATTGTACTCATGTTGTAAGAAAACACAAAAATAACAACAACAAATGCATTGTTGCAAGATAAATAGAAAAGAAAAAGAAAAAAAGAGCTACAAGTGTAGGAGGAAAAGTTGTTGTAGCTCCTTGTCATCAAATGTAATCCCTTGTTAGGAAGGAAAAAAAAAAAAAAACATGTTACATAGTTATAATAGAAAAATTGGAGCAAAAGTTTGTGAGTGAAAGAAAGGAAGGAAAGGAAAGGAAATGGAAAAAGTTTAAAATAGTTAAAAAAATTGAACCTAGGTTGGAACATTGAGTTGGGTGAATGCAACTACAAGGGTGGGAGGGCCAGTTTGGCCGATGGGTTCCAAAGGGGCAAAGGACTAGGGTGGGAGAAAATTAAGGGGGGAGGGACCAAACCAAGGGAAAATTAGGGGGAGGGTTGCCTTTGTCGTGTTTTTTGTCAAGAAGAGTAATCAATAGGAGTAACCAAAAGAAAGGAACCAATCCAAATGATCTAGAAATAAAATTACAACATAACAATTCAGCATTTGAATTTAGAAGACCTGATTAGCACAACAAAATTATCATAACCCTAGCCTTGGGCTCACGAGCAAGGCAAGGGCTTGCAAGGTTGCAGGCCAAGAGAGGAAGCCCGGGAGTGAACGAAAGTGTGAGGGAATGAACCCTCACACTCCTAAGGGAGCTTCCACCTTGGGAGTTGGAGTCCCGATGGAGTTTGGAATGTTCAGAGAGCGATTGCAAGGGCCAAAACTCAATGGATTAAGGAGTTCTTTATACCATTGGAAAGCTATTGAAACTTAAATGTCTAAAATGGGCTCAAATGACCCATTTGGACATCTAAAACACAAGTTATGGCCAAAAGAAAGGCTGGAAGGCAATTTGATTCTTGACCACTAAAAGTCGGGAATTGACCCGATTTCCTTGCGTGCAGGTGGCGTGCAACATATTGTTGGAAAGCTCTCAACGAGGGCTACAACTTTGCTTGAGACCTCATCTTAATCGGAGGTCTGCATGCAAAGTTATGGGGCCTGAAAATCACAAGAGTCTCAACTTTGGGAATTTTGGGACTCCCATTTGGAGTCCCAAGACAAAAAACCATTTGGATATGGGCCTTGTGGAAAGGCACAAAGTATACTATAAGGGGGAAGGTGGTGGCTTCGTCCAAGTCCGAACCGTGGTGAGTCTTGTGAATCTGAATTGCATGTGGTTTGTCCTAACACCAAAAGTGTTGCAACTATGCATTAACCACCTTGTGTTGGTTTTGTACAGGTTTGTGTGAGTAGTTGATGTTTGTCATTCTTCCTAGTCCCTTCTTGGAGCTCCAGCACACCCCTCTACCCCTCCAAAATGCTACGAGCTAGGGAGTGTGCCTCGACTCCTTGCTCTTCCATTGTTTTCAGTTTAAACTCACATTTGAGTCCATTAAGGAGTTTGGGAGTGCACTAACTGGATCATCTAGATCCTAACAGGAAGTTTCGATCTTTAAACTAAATGCATGCTCATGATTAACAAGACTCAAATGTCATGACCTCTTTCACATAAAAATCAAATCCTTTCCAATGATCATTGAATTTTCCTTATTAACCATGACTACTTGCCACATACTACCTACAAGGATGAATATTACAAGATTATTTTTTGAAGGTATGGGTAGAGGTCAAATCTCTCAATGTGCATTTTGTCTTTGGAGTTATATATATATATATTCCCTTAACATGTAGTTCTTCTACTCAGATTCAAATTTTTAATGCATCCCAAGGTGTTATTATTTGCAACCCAACAATAAATTGTTTTCCAATATTTTGTGTAAGAGGTAATCAACTAGATTCATGAATGAACCACTATAAGCAGGGCAAATTTTTTTAGACCCAAGGTTCAGATTCAACGTTTCAAAAATAGTCTAGGTTGGTATTTTCTCCACATTCTACATTGGCTCAAGGATACATGATACAATTTCTAGTTGCTTCCTCACTACAAAATTGGATTTAGACTTTGGATCCTAGTTTTTTCTTCTCGTTCGTGTATGGTTGTTAAGTTGCTACATACCATTTTCATTACAGCTTAGACCATCCTTAAATTATCATCATACCTTGGCATCAACCCCTCATAGTAAATTTGTTAAAAACATTACACATTTGCCACTATAACAACTATTGGTGCAATGGAAAAAAAATTAGTAGTTATTCAAAAACAAGAAAAACACTTCTACTAATAGTACAATTGATCATTTAGTTCTTTCAGTTTGTCACAAACCTTCTTTCTTCCTCCATATATCATTTATTGTTTCCATCAACTTGTGAAGTTTCATTAATGTTTGCTTGCATTTCCATCACACAATAGTTTAGTTAAAATAAATCTCATATTATTCACAAGCAACAAAATTTCGTTCCTTTCTTAACATGTTTTCTTGAATTTGTTAAGATGATGGACAATATGGGGAAATAAACAACATGACAAAGTCTTCTTGCCATAGTTGTTGCAGGCCTAACCTTGGGCTCGCAACCAAGGCAAGGATTTGCAAAGGTGCGGGCCAAGAACGAAGCCTAGGAGTTGCATTTCATGCTTTTGAAAGTGTAGGAGAGTGTGAGGGAATGAACCTCCAACCTCCTAAGTGAGCTCCCATTTTGGAAGTTGGAATCCTGATGGACTCCCAAATCTTCAGAGAGCAATTTCAGGGGTCAAAACCCATTCGATTGAAGAGTTACTTATGTCATTGAAAGCTCTTGGAATTTAGATGTCTAAAATGGGCTCGCATGACCCAATTGGGTACTTTAAACACAAGTTATGGCCAAAAGAAGGGTCGGGAGTCAAATTGGCAATTTGACTTTCAACCACTAAAAGTTGGGAATCACCCTGATTTATTTGTGTGTAGGTGGTGTGCAACATACCGTTGGAAAGCTCTTAATGAGGGCTAAAACTTTTCTTTAGACCTCACCTCAATCGGAGGTCTGCACACAAAGTTATGGGCCCCTAAAGTAGTGGGAGTCTTAATTTTAGGAATTTTAGGACTCCAACTTGAGAGTCCTGGGACAAAATGACATTTGGCTATTGGCCTTGTGGCTAGACACAAATAATACTATAAGGGGGAAGGTGGTGGCTTTCCCCAAGTCCAAGCCATGGTGAATTTTGTGAGTTCGTATCTAGTCGTGGTGAGTTTCGTGAATCCATGTCTGGCCGTGGTGAGTCTTGTGACTCCATGTATATATGTGGTTCATCTGTGCATCAATTGACGCGCTCCCAACTCCTTGAGGGACTCAAATGTGAGTCCAAAATATAAAATAATGGAAGAGCAAGGAGTTAGGGCACATTCCTTGGCTCGTAGCACTTTGGAAGGGTAGAGGGGCATGTTGGAGTTCCAAGATGGGACTAGGAAGAATTGACAAGCTTGATTTACTCACACGGACGGGCACAAAACCAACACAAAGTGGTTAGTGCATAGTTGGAGCACCTTTGGTGCTAGGACGAGCCACGGGTGATTTGGACTAACAAGACTCACCATGGCCCGAACTTGGGGGAAGCCACCACCTTCCCCCTTATAGTATACTATGCACCTCTCCATAGGGTCCACATCCAAATAGCTTTTTGTCTTGGGACTCCCAAGTGGGAGTTTCAAAATTGCCAAGGTTGGGACTCCCACAACTATGGGGCGCCATAACTTTGCGTGTAAACGTCCGATGGAGATGAAGTCTGAAGAAAAGTTGTAGCCCTCATTGAGAGCTTTCCAACAATATGTTGCACGTCACCTGCACGCAAGGAAATCGGGTTGATTCCCAACTTTTAGTGGTCGGGAGTCAAATTGCAAATTTGACTCCCAACCTTTCTTTTGGCCACAATTTGTGTTTCAGATGTCCAAATGGGTGATGCAAGCCCATTTTGGACATCTACGTTCCAAGGGCTTTCCAATGATATAAAGAATTCTTCAAACCATTGAGTTTTGACCCCTGTAATCGCCCTCTGAAGATTTGAGAGTCCATCGAGACTCCAATTCCCAATGTGAGAGTTCCCTTAGGAGTGTGAGAGTCTATTCCCTCACACTCTCTTGCACTCTTTGGAGCATGCAACATGACCCCTAGGCTCCTCTCTTGGCCAACAACCTTGTAACCCTTTGCCGTGGTCGCGAGCCTAAGGCAAAGGTTGCGACACCAACAGGTTGCTCTAACTATGCACTAACCAACTTATTGTTTGGTTTATACAGGTCTGTGTGAGTAATTGACTTGCTTATCACTTTTCTTAGTTTTTATTTCGGAGTTCTAGCACACCCTTTTTGTTCTAGAGTGCTGCAAGCCAAGGAGCGGGTTCAATTCCTTTTGTTTCCGTTGTGTTCACCTTTGGACTCGAAGTTGAGTCAATCAAGGAGCTTGGGGGTGCATCAGTAGTCATGCAAAACCCTAAAATTCCTAGTGTTCACACCAAAAACTTAATAGCTTCTTGATGCCACCTCATTTTAGTCCACATAGGAGGGGGCATCACCACCTTTTTGTTTTCCTCTTTTTATTCAATTAGGTTAGATTTTAGGTTAGGTTAGGTGTTAGGCTAAGTTAGTCGTCAAATTATATTAGTTAAGTTAGTAAGTTATTGGTGGGTTAGGTTAGTAATTAAGTAGGTTAGTAAGTAGGTTAGGTAGGTCAATAAGTCGATAGATTAGTAAGTTAGTAAGTAGGTAGGTGAATAGGTAGGTTAGGTAGGTCAATAGAAAAGGGGTGTCAAACAATTTTTAAAAAGGGAAAAACTTCTTTTGAACCTAGGTAGGGTGGGTAAGAAAGAAAAGAAAAATAAATCATTAGAAGGTTAGATTACCCAAGTTCATCCCCAAACGGCTAAAAAGGCTTCATCCATGACATGTGCATTTGTGGGTGTTGTGTCACTCAAGGTCCCTTGGTGGGTACCATGTATGTAGAACCATCAAACATGTTGATACATGTTCATGGTTTGTATTAGAGTTGGGTAGTTTTTTAATTTTATGGAAAACCTTTGATTGTGGTTTAAAAATGAAATGAAAATTATTTTGATTTTAGTTGGACACATAAATGGAACTAGGAATCTGATTTTTCAAAAACAATTCCAATTTTAGTTCTGAAAATTAGAACTAATTTTGGGTAACCCAAATTGGAATTGGGAATTAACTTTTGGCTAACCTTGGTTCTAGTCATTTTTTTCAAAAAATTGATTATGAATCCACATATAGATAGAACTAGGAATGTAATTCCAAATTCAATTCTAACTTTTCAAATGTTTTTAGATTTTGGTTTTGGTTATAAAATTGGTTCCAAAAATTAGACTTGATTTTAATTTGATTTAAAATATGGTGAAAATCCTTTAAGGTGTACCACACAGGATGAAAAGGGCCTAGTCCTTACTATAGTCATTTTTAATCTTATATTTTGATCCTCATATAATATAATGAGTCAAAAGTTCTCAAAAATTTTAGAAGGACAATATTTTAGACCGTTACAATTTTAGATTCCATCATAATCATTCATAAACGTGTCTTTACATGGTAAAAATAAAATAAAATGGTGACATTGTGATAAGATTTTGGTACACCTTAAAAATTTGCACCCACTAACCAAAATTGAAACTCATAGTTTTAACTTGCCAAATTAGCTAATTTTGCTTCACACTGGTTAATACTAGTGTTGGCTATTTTGAAATTTTTTATGAGAATTGTCAATTTTGGTTCTTCCCAACATTTGAGAGAATTGACCAAGCGATTTTGAAAAGAAATTAAACTTATGAAAACCTATCAAGGTATCACATTAAAATTATTAAAAAAAGTTAGTTTTTAAATAGGGAAAATTTTACAAATGTGATAATAGTTGGTTTTCATACCTAGTTTTCACAATCCGGATTTCAAATTTATATTCACCTAAAAAAAAATCTTAGTTTAAAAAATTTGAAAAATAAAAATAAACTTGTGTTATATGTTTGTGTGTCACCTCCCAATGCTTGCCACCTCCTTTTCACTAAGCTAACCTAATTTAACCTAAACTATCTTGAATTTTTGTAACCAAGGTAAATAGGCTTGTGAGTGAACATTTAAAAAGTCAAAAGAAGTTGAATCCTCACACATTGTTTGTCTACTTTTGAAGCTTGTAGAACATTTGTAGCACTCCACTTAACAATTCTAGTGCCACAAAAATGGCTCAATTTGGAATGGGGAAAACATGGGGTGTTTGGTGCATGGGGGTTAAGTGCTTGTTGATGAGTGAATTAAAACAAATTAAGATTTCGAGCATAAAATCTTGGATCATTGCATCTTTGCTTCTGAAATACAAAGAAGTTTTGTAAAGCCCTAGTTGATGCACCCATTAGGTCTAAATCACTCAAAACATATTGAAAATGAAGGAGATATTGTGCTGAAACTAGAGAGAGGTCTAAGCTATTTTTTCAAAAATTTCAAAGCAAACTGTCATTCATCCTCTTCCCGTGTTTTCTGCATTGCTCATTTATTTTTGACATTCGAAGAACATTTGTAGCCCTCCAATTTGAGTGTTCAATGATGCAAAAATTACTCAATTTGTTAAGAAATGAGAAAAACATTGAAAAGTGTTTGATGATAGATAAGTCTTCGCTGATTGGCAACTTTACCTTATTGCCCTGAGAACTAGATTCTATTTCTCTTATAGGATTGACTTGATTCTAAAAAAATTAAAGACAAAATAACCAGTTGTCAAGAACCCAGTTGTCAAGAACCGATTATCATCAAATGTGAGAACCCCCCAACACCGGTTAGTACATAAGCTATAAGAAATTAATATAACAAATATGTGTTTCCTGGCTATATAGCATCCAGCATGCATGGTGTGCTGTGGGTGTTGTTCACTAGAGCCGAGGGTGCTGGGTCATATATCCAATTGTGGGGGATTGTCTCACTAATGTGGTAACATGTCATTGGACAAGAGCTCCCTAGTTATATTACAATTTTTTTTGCAGTGTTGACATTTTTTGTACCTCCCTAATACCTTTTTGCAAGTTCCAGGTTAGTTTTTGGTTGAACCTCATAACTCATCCTCTTTTGTGTCTCAGAACCTGGAAGTTCGGCTCTCCCATTCAATTGGTTGTGTCTGGTAATCAACTTGAGCACACTGGTTACCATGAATAGTCTTGATGCTCACTCAACTCACACATTAAGACTTTTCTTGCTAACTTGTGTATTCTCACTGGTTACCTAGTCCATAATCCATTCATGCACACTTATCCTAAATTATCAAGTAACCAGACACAATTCACCGTGAAGAATCTCAACACTCACTTGATGCTCAAGCAGTGAGACTATTCACAATAAATTGCCTACTCTTGCCGCTTACATAGTCCAATCCATTCGCACATACTTATCCTGGTATTCAAAATCTAACAAGAATCTATAAAAAAATCGTGCATCAGTTGGCCACTGGTTCAGCCTCAAGATGGAAGGTAGAAGATATCAGAAGTGTCATAAGTCAGCCTTATCACTGCACCCCAATTATGTAACGGCCCAGCCAAAGGAAGATGTGCCTGCTAGTTTGCAGAGAATAGATAGTGGACATGTTTTGTGTGCAATTCCAATACAGTGGATCACAAATTGGTTCCAAATTTCAAAGCATCTCTGTCACCACGTTAGGGATTTTCTACCTCCAAACTCAATTTTCAATGTACCATTGAAAGAGGGATATACTATGGACAGGTACTATAGAGGGGTAAGGCTCAAGGGGGCCGCCCACTCCTCATTTGCAGTCTACAAGATCTGAATGGTAGATTCTATGTCTGACAACAACATTGGATGAGGACTAATATTGCTGCCCGCAAATTTTCTCATGCTTTGTAGAGATCCCCTTGATGGATTTTCCGTTCTGATACCTATAACCTGGATATTTCTCAGATCGACTGTAGCCTAGAATACGGTCCTGTTCAGTGAAGGCAGCTGGTTCCAGTTTCTAGTCTAGTTCTTGGTTGAGTTCTGCTTCCAGCTAACTTGACTGTAGGTACAACGTCCTCTTTGAACTTGAACCTGAACAGGGACATGGGAGTAGCCTCCTGTTCAATCCGTAGCCTGAACTCAACTATGCAACCAGCCTCCTGCAGGAAGGAAGTGTACCCTGAACCTAAACATTGCTGTAGGTAGTCCATTTTGAAATTTTATTACAAAGCTTTCAATTTTCTAAACAGCTGCTGGGTACTACTTTTTGGTTAGGTGGCCACCATGGTGGTGGTACAATGTTGCAACCACATAGTCTTTGATCTGGGGCTACATGTAGTAAGTAAAGATGGAACTGCAACTAGCCTAGTTTCTATAGTGATCTAGACTTAGAATTTATTTGAAAACCACCAAATTGTCGCTTTAGGAATTCAAAAAAGCTAGCTTAAAGCTACAACAAGATTCAAAGGTTCCAACCTCCATCAAATGGTTTCAAAAGAAGATTCTAAAAACTGAAGATCCAAACAGGTGAGAAAACTGGCTGGAACCAAGAACCTTTGGTTTTTCTTCAAAACCAGGCGACTGCACAACATAGGTTCCAACCTATCACAATCATCTTTCAAATACTATCATTCCAACTCAAAGATATATTGGACAATTCGAACTTCACAAACACACACACACACACACACACACACACACACACCATGTGGGGAGCTGGGACTCTCATGTCTTGGGTTAGAATCATTAGTGAGATTAAAATTTGGTCATCATGCGGCTTATATTGAAAGGGATGTTCATCTTGTGCAAGGTAAGGACTAAGGACTTCACCTAATGGCATGACTTACCAAATTTAGAGTGGTTGATTTTTTTAACACTTGCACCTCTGCAATTGAACACTCGTTTGGGTTTATTGCATTGTAAGATTTATTGCACTAATCCTAGAAATAAAATGGTCATTATGTACCTCCACAACCCCGTTCAATGTTTGAAGAGAGTGGATGATTAATTTCCCTTTACATCTATAGTGAGCATATATATTTTTTCAGCAGAATATTATTACTGAATTGTACCACATATTCGTCTTCTAAAATTCCAATCTTGCGTATGGATGACATCTACACACTTTGGCACATTCCAAGTCAAGGTATTTAAGTTTCATATATGCCTAGTGTTTAATTAATCCAAAATAATTGAGGTGACATTTTTATGTTCATTTTTATGAAGCTTCACAATCCTCTAAGTTAGTTATCCCTATCCTCATACCCCTAGGAAAAAGTAGGTAACAATTGTCATTGGCTTTTGTAAGGCTAAGGGCCAGTTTCCATGTCTTCATCCCAACCACTATCCAATTACAATTAATTTGGTCAAATTATGGGCGAAGGGTTTTGATCTTCGCCTTACTATTTCTCCCACTTTGAAAGAACTCACATCTGGCAGTTTCATGTGAAGAGAGTTAATGGGACCTGGATCAAGTTAGAATATCTTTGCACTTGTACAACCAGTTTTTAAGGTAAGATGACTGGCATTTGTGAGTCTGGTGATGGGGAGGTGCCCTGGGGGTGGGAGGGGTAGGGCACCTCCAGAAATAGTGGGAACCCAATCCAATAGTGAGTGCCTTGGGGAACTTCTTGCATACAAACCTCAACTATTTGGGTGGGAAAGTATAAATAGGGGGGCGAGGGAGGGGGGCACTCATGTAAGCGTGCACTAATCACAATATGTTGTAGTTAGTTATAGTTACCCCATAGGTCACTTCCAAGTTTCTATGTGCACTTGATGTAAGTGGATTCTGGACACTTGCACCTTGTTTCTAAGGGCAGGAAGAAAACGTGAATTTAGTGAGCGCAAGAAGCTTTGGTTTCCTTTGGCTTCATAAATATTCACTGAGGTTTATTTGATTTTGGCTTATTTTACAATACTGGCCCACAAGTTTTGTCAATTCACCTAATTGTCACTCTAATGTGCTACTTTCCCCACTTGCCCTTCAATTTTTTCCATTGGCATTTCATTTGTAGGGTTCAACTTCTTATTTGTTTCTTTTTAAAAGCTCAAATATAGAGGGGTTTCAATTGAAGGGCACTAAAACTTCCATCATTCATTCCCAAGACACAGGCCTTGTACATGGCAAAGTTCCTATCTAGCCATGAGACAATGTAACATGCAATGAAGAAGCTTCCTCATTTGTTTTCCTTTTCAGAGGGGGAATTAGAGAGTTTTGTCAAAACCTATATGCTAGTTTTTTTAGTTCAACATCATCACAATTTACCCCATAAGGTTTTCAGAGAGTTGAATTTTATCAGATAAGCTTTTCCCAAGGTTTGAATTGTCACAATTCAAATGCAAGGCTTCATTTTTAGCACTTAGAAAAAAAAATTGGACTTGTGTACTGATAGGGAACCTAGATTTGATTTTAAAAGGGAAACAACTTGGTCCAAGTTTAGGTTTCATTTATTTTTTATAAAATCATATTTCAAATCAAAATTTGATTTCAACAAAATTTTGAACTTTTGATCCAAACACACCAACAATCAACCTAGAATTTGGATCCAAACCTACCAAATACCCTAATTTGGGGGCATTCTCAAAATAAGGGTCCCATTATTTTGAAATGTCTCACACCTATGAACTAGTTTACCCATCATAAAGTAGGGGCAAAAAATTCAATAAAAATTCATGGCCGGAACCATCACATAGAACACAAAAGGGAAAGGCAAAGAAATCCCAAAAGACGTGTAGCCTCCAAGAACCAAAGAAAGGAGAGAGCTAGTCCCTTTCGTGGCAGGAAGCTATTTCACCCACAACTACTTTAATGTTACCTACAGACAAATTGTGAGATTTAATAATCATAGGAGGTCTAGAACAAACATCTCCTACCAATGCAATTTTCCTTTCTATAGTAGAGGCCAAAGCACACTAAAAAACAATATTAACACACTACTTGAAAAACTAAATGGAAAATGACAAGGATAAGTGACCTTTCAATTGTCTAGTATGGAAAAGACAAGCACATTCCTTGATGAAATGATCCATATCATGCATGGGTGTGTTGTGCACCTCCATGGTTATTGGAATAAAATGGTGCCCCTCATGAAGCCTTCTATATTTACAAATCTTAATAATGGCACTAAGTTCCACAACTACACATGTTGGTTAGTTCATAACACTCGTAGCCATCATCTTTCGTGTCAGGTTAGTAACCACCACATCAATAACAAAGACTTGGTCTTCATGAGTCATATAAAAGTTTGTTTGCAATGAAACTCCTAATGTAAAAGCATACCATTTCTCTTTCCATACAACATGGCCATTCTCTTGAAGGAGGGCATACATGATGTCTTTGATGGTGTCATGTGTGGCTATTTGTTGACCTTCGAACAAACATGCTAGATGTGTGTTAGATGCGTGCCAAATGCGTCTAACCCATGTCCATGCTCACATGTGAAAAGACTAAATGCTAAAGGTTAAATCAAATTGAGATGAAAACATAATGTTAAGGTGAAAGTAGAATGTGCAATATGAAACAAATATATAAATGGCCTAGCAATCAACCATAGCCTTGTACCTTTGCCCAAACAAAAGCAAATGCGGGCTCTAGAAATAGAGGAAATGGAGTGATCCTCCAAAATAAACTTAAGGATTTGTCATGATGGATGTCCATCAAAGATGCCTACAAACTTGGGGCATCGATAATTATTAAATTTTCAAAAGAAAGGTGCATCTCTTTAGATGTAGGAGAAAGGCTATTTCAAACTACATGAAAGCATGACTAAAGGAGGTGTGGGCCTCCCTCAACTTGAGAAACATCCTCCTCCAAAATGGTCTATTGAAAATAACAAACTTGGAGCATAAATATAAAGCCACCAAAGCCAAATTCCCTAGAAAAGCAAATGGGGCATAATTTTCCATAGATAAAATGTCGTAACCCTAACCTTGGGTTCGTGACCAAGGCAAGGGTTTGCAAGGTTGCGGGCCAAGAGGGAAGGCGGGAGTTGTATAAC
>Ga0209208_10005006_pt1 | contig 18577 bp, 18 predicted proteins | sample S1TSphfallax_3_FD_187694 | JGI IMG/M metagenome (GOLD analysis project Ga0209208, IMG submission 187694) | Host-associated microbial communities from peat moss isolated from Minnesota, USA - S1T2_Fd - Sphagnum fallax MG (SPAdes) (version 2) | ecosystem: Host-associated > Plants > Peat moss >... | reverse complement strand
ATAATACTAATGCAATATCATTACAATATGGACATAATGTGAATACAACATGGCAAACAACATAAATACAATGCAAATATGATGCTACATCAATTATCATTGAAACAATACCAAAATCAAATCAATATAATCTAACTTGTTTCAATGCCTATTTTACACGAACAAAGCACTAAACCTTGGACATCTTGTAAAAGTATTGTGAAAGCACTTAAATAGCACTAATACAAGGGGGTCCCCACTTTGTGATGCAAGGAGTGAATGCGGGAGGATCCCAAATGTTTACCATGATTCCATTTATGAAAAAAATAATCTATAAATGAGGTACATGAAAAATCTTTATGATAATCAATGATTAATACACATAAATCTATTGTAACCTATGTTAAAGGATTTTCCACCCATGCACTCTAGACTTTAGTTTAAAATATGGAATTACAATTGCAAATTATACAATTGTTACTTCAATTCAACAATGGATCCATAAGCTATGACAGTCAACAACAAAAAAAGAAAAAAAAATTGAAAAAAAAGAGAAAGACAATATTGTAATCTTTAATAGAAAATGACCCATGTATGAAATATTACACAAACAATACGCTAGAGAACTAGTGGGAGTGTAAGAATATTGTATGTATATAATATGTAGTCTTCCAACATATAATTAAAGATATAACCTAACTTAATTTGATCTTTCCAAATCTTTGTGAAAAGTCATATATAAAATGTTCCAACTGAATGTATCAAATCTTGTATTATTCATTAAAACATTATTCTTTTTTATCAAGGTTTATAGGAATGGATACATTTGATAATAGGTGTTGTAGTTGAAAGAGTGCTCAAGAGATTAACAAAATTGTAATGTTGATTCTCTTAGCTAAATTATGAATAAACATACTTGACTAACTTCCTTGTGCTCCTCCATTTGCATTTGTAACTTTTCATCCTTCATTTGCATGCTTTTCAAGAATATAATGATCTCCCAAAAAGTCTTGCATCATAACATTTAAGGTGAAAAAAAAAATCATCCTTTCCATTTGGTTGCATGTAAACCACATTTTTTTCATGTTCAATGTTTGTCACATGTCTAGGTGTGTTGATCACCCTCCTCCTTAAAATGTTTGAATAACATTGTAAAATTCCTTATTGAAAGGTTTTGGAAGATGACATCAGTTGCATTCTTCAATTGTTAAGTCCCATAATGTTGTGTGGTGAACAATGTGCGATAATCTAAGAATTTTTGTAGTTAGAATTTAGGCCATTATCTTCACACATTTTTTTGTTGCAAAATTTTCTCAATTTTATGACATTGTGCAATTCTTTAACACTCTTATTCCAGTTTTATACAACAAATACGATGTGAAAGTGTGGATTGACAAGTTATTTTAGAGCTATGTGCTTCAATTTCTTACATCAAATTAATGACAAAACCTTTGAGCTTTACCAATTACCTACCTTTGGTGCAAAGGTGTAACATTTGTGATTATTGTTCACAATGTTATAATTGTTCAACATTGTAATTGCTCCACACAACATTACATTTATTTTCATTAGAACTTGAAGAGGTGGTGTCCAAGCTAATCTCCCCCTTCTCCTATCTCCTCCATGTAAAATTTGGTTGTTGCAATTGAGAGTTTTTTCTTTCAATCAACATAAACTATTGAAAATTTGTTGCACAAGGATGTTGCAAAGATCAATATGCTCATGTTTGTGCCTTAGAAAAATGCAACAAACAAATCAAACAATATGAAACAATGATCATGCACAAGAAAAGTTCAAACAACTCAAAGGGATGAGCACACAAGAATGAAAAGTTCAACAATCAATTAATATATTATTAGCCTAAGAGTATGTTCACACTTAATGTTAGTCAATTAACATTTTTAATCCTTAACATTAGTTTACGTTAGAGTATAAGTTATTTTTTTGTTTTGAACCTTAACATTAACATTAACATGTTAACTTAACATTCTAGGTATAGACATGTGTCTACACCTAGTGTCAATATAACATTAGTTTAAAGGTTATTAACCTAACAATTATTCAACCTAGTCTTGTGTTTAAACTTCACAAAACTTTAAACTAACATTTCAACGGTTATGACAAAAGTGGATATGAATTGTTGGTGCAAGGTTTTGACACAAAGTTTCAATGCAAACTTTCATCATCACACAACATGCATCAGGTTGCGTGATGATGCAAGAAATAAGAAGTTAAAGTTCTGCAATCCTACATTGTCAATTCATTTTGTTGTGTTTGTTTCTACTATTATTCATCTTCACATCATTCATGTCTATAGTTGCTGTACATTTATTTGTTTGCTTTGTTTGTTGTTCGTTCATCTTCATATAGTCACTTTGCGCATGTGCATTTGGTTTGCCGGTCACTATTAGCTCATTTTCACATCATTGTTTTTATGTCTACAATTGTTTTGCACTTAATTGTTTGTTTGTATGTTGTTTACTCACCTTCATATTGTCACTTTGCGCATTTGGTTTGTTGATCATTCTTCACTCATCTTCACATCATCATCTTTACATCTATAGTTGTTTTTCACTGAATTATATGTGCTCAACTTCATAAATATTCACTCAAACTTTGTGCATCAACTTTCTACAACAACTTTTTCCGTTCAAACTTTCTATGTCATTTGCTTTGTGCTCTTTTTGTTATATTTGGTTTTCATTTTTGTGAAAATAACTAGAGTTCATCAATGTGATGGACATTGACGATGAACCTATAATCAGATTTATTGTTTTGTTGATCATGTTATTGCAAAGTTTGTGTTTTCACATTGAATTGCCTCCTTTTCCAGGTTTTATGTTGAGTGTTGTTATTGTAACTAACATCGAAGAAATTGTTGTTATGTTAGTCTATTTGCATCACAAGATCACTTGCAACTTAGGGTTGTTGCCCACAAAGCTTGGTCATTGGGTGCATTCTCCTTTTCATGCACATGAGTCTCCAAACCTTTTGCATATGAAATTTTGTTTTAATGAACCTAAATTGATGTTAATGAAATTGAGTGGACCTAATGCACTTGAAATTTCTAAATACCTAGATTCTTTGCATTTCCATGTGCCATGAAACTTTTTACATTTTTTTAATTCATTTACAAAAATGATGTTGCAGTCAGGAAGTTTCGATGATGGCATACTTGTAGTCGTGTTGCAATTAAGAAGCTTTAACAATGGCATATTTGTTGTTGGGTTGTAGTCATGAAGCTTTGTCGATGACATACTTGCAGTCGCGTTATAGTCAAAAAGCTTTGATGATGGCATACTTGCAATTGCATTACAATTCCATTGCAACTAGAGGTTTTATTGTTGGTGATGGCGTAGATGCAGTTGCATTGTAGTAAGGAAGCTTGGCATAGTTATAGTCACATTGTGAGTTGGGAAGTTCAAACAATGGAGCTTTGCTAAGAAGCTTTGACAAGGGCATTTGAATTTCATACATGATAGAAGTTTTGAAGCTTTTAACTTACCATAGATTTACATGGTTGATTTTGGGCTAAATGATTTAACATTCTTGCATAGTTCAAGGGTTTAATTTACTTCAGTGATATTTTACCACTTTTTGTTATTTTATCTCTTTTGTTAATAATGCGTGGCCATTGAATGCCATGTAAGATGCCACATCATCCTTAATGATAACCATAACAATGTTTGAAAAGTGTGAAAAGGGTGAAAAAGTTAGGAATCGGGATAGAATCATTTAATTTTTAATTAAATTTGAATTTTGGACTCCGGAAATCGTACATAATTATTTTTAATTTAAATTTTGGTTCTTGCTTCTTTGCATTTTAATTTTAGGGTTTTTCTTTTTTTGTCTTTTCTTTTCCCTCGGAAAGTCCGTCTGCTGCAGAGGGGGCAATTGCATGGCGCTCGCTCGCTCGCGCTTGCCCGTCGCTTCCTCTCCCTCTCTCGTTCGAGATCGATTTTGCTCGCGGTTTTGATTGCGTCGACGATCGAGCGCGAGGAGAATTGTAGGAGAAAAACGGAAGCAATTTCTATGTGATGAGATTGCGGAGATCATGGAAGTGCAAGGATGCTCTGAAAATGGAACACACTCGAGGATTCGCTGGGGTCCGTGCCACAAAGAATTTTCTTGGCGGGACCTGTTTTCATCAGGGCGCGATTGCATTGCCGGCAGGTTTGCCTTGAATCTTCTTCGATTTTCTGTGTTTTGTATGTGTGTCGGAAGAGCCGTGGAGGAGGGGAATAAGAAGAAGAAGAAGGGGAGTTTGGAAAACTGGGAAGATGAGGAGATGCGTTAGAGGTGATATTTGCGTGCAAGGAGATGCAGCTGGGGTCAAAGAAGCGGCATCATTGCTTACAAGTCTAGTTTCTCAGAACACGTCAATGATGACATTGGTGCCAGCGGAGAAGCGGGCACCGCGGGGCACGGAGAGCCTTGAGCTGGTCGAGAGCCCCACCTATCGGGGGAACCAGGCAAGCATTTGCTCATCTTTGCTCCTTCTTTCTCCTCTCCATAGGTCGACATGTGTGCTGTTTTGTGTTAACAGTGTGCAGTAGAATTCATCACAGTTACTCATCTTTCCAGGAAGAGTTGCAGAACCCAATTTATCCTATATGTTCAAATTCTCTGAACATCAAGGACAGATCCATTGAAAGACGGATCAAACCTCATGAAGACTTGTGTGAAATTTGTCCAAAGAATGGACATCTGAATGTTAACCTCCTCATCTGTTGAATCTACAAAAAAATGGACCAGATGGCATTGTAGTCAGGGAGCAAATGTGCTATTTGCACTAGATTTGAGGCAGTGCAATCTGCCAAGTTTTTTATTAAGGTCTAACCTTGCTCAAAGTACTGAATTTCAGCCAATTCCATCACAGAGAATCAATTTTGTTTTGAATTTTTATGCACCAGCAGGCATACTGCATCTCTTAGAGGCACTTGCAACATGGTGATGTATCCAGAGCTCCCTTTGGATACATCACCATGTTGTGTCTGCTGGGTTGACAGAGGTAATGACCACAATAATGAAAAAATATTATTAGGCTTTCCCTCATTATCTTAAACATTTTGTGCCCTAGAACTTGTCCTTTGTAATTAAGGGTTGTGTTTGCCTGAAATTGTAGTTTGAAAGCATGCTTGATGAGCACTTACATCTGCACCTGTGTTTCCCAAAAGCTGAAGTTTTCAGTCTTTTCTTGCATTTTCTCATAGTCTTGCTATTAACTTATCTTTGGAGTGTTTCCTTGTAGATAAGTCAGCATGTTGTAATGCTGTAATTTCTAACTTGGTTTGTGTGAGACAGTCTCAAAGCTCGGAATGTGGCAACATGTGGCCTACATAACCCTGAAGTGCATATTTGTGCTTCTTATTGGTGTTGGTTTGTCCTTCAGTGCCCAAGCTGGCATTGACATAAAGTGGTGGCTTTTGTCCTAAGTCCATTCTTATATATGCATTCTTCATTGGATATTCCTTGTGTCTCCCAAGTATCTAGTTTTATGCTGCAATCTGTTAGCATTTTTCAGCAACATTGCTGTTGAAAATTTCTGTTGATGAACATTCACTGCGACATTTGCCATCATAAGACGCTCCTGTATGTTAGGCTTTGTTCTATATGTCCTCTTCAATGCAGCTCTGGTATTTTCATCACTGTCACACAGTTTGCTCCTGCAGAGGCATAATCAAAATCAAGGCATATTTGAATGGTAAGTGGGGGGTTGTAGAGAGTGTATGAACTCAATCACTTCCGACAGTCACTGGAGGAATGTGCGCCATGAGTAGGAATTTGAGAGCACCAGGCTAATGTTCTGGTAGACTGCATTTAGTGTTCATGTACAAATGGAACTATTGAACATCAATGGAAGTTTGATCACTGAGAACCCCAGAGTGACTTTTGCATCTGGGACATCTATCATGTGGTAAACTGAATTTCCAAAATTGAGATCCAAGGAGATAGGGGTTCAGAACATACCTTTGTGGTTGCAGGTATAGAAAGTATCTAACTTTTGTTTTGCAGTGCACTTCTCTTGCTTAACTCCAGTGTCACTAAGCATGGTCGCTGTTGATTTTCATCCTCATCCTGTGTTTAAATACTGCAGGGGATTTAGTTCTCATAGAGTATCTTCTGCTTTTCATCTGTCTCTTTAGTATAGGGTTTTTCTTGGGGCACAATACAATCAAGCAGGGTGTCTTGGTGGCTAAAAGCAGGATAGTTTATCTTTACACAAATTCTAGGAAGCATTGGATCTGTTGGAAGAGGGTTGGCTGTGGGCAACTAGGGGACCTCTTGTACACACTGGTGCCTACATTGCATCAGTTCTTGGCCAAGTTTGTTCAACTGCCTGTCATATAAGGAGCATTGACTATCCTTTGGTTTGCACACTGTGAAGTAGTACAAATAATGGCAACAAGTAGATGACAAACATCAGAAACTTTACTCCAGCTTATGCATTTCTTGTTCTTGTAACATTTTGTCACTTTTCATTCAAAATGCTTGCTCTAAGATGCATGTCAACTTTTATTAGTCTTGTCTTAATATAGGTTGTCCGACAATATTTGCAACACAAGGACCTGCAAGACAGCTGCATTGAGCAAAAACTCAATTTCCTCTAGAAGCATGTGCAGGAGGCAATGTGAAATCAAAAGGACCCAGAAAGACAACTGTATTAGCAACTGTTGTCCTAATTGTGCACCTCGGGAGACAACAGCAATGATTTTCCACCTATTTATGACCAAGAAACAGGGTGGAACTGAATGTCAGCTGCTGGTAATAGCTTCATTGTGACTGACTACATAGGAGATCATATGTGATTGTCCTCTCATATGATGGAGATGACTCATTTGAGAAATTCTTCACATGGAGGCACAGCTTCATTGTTGCTTAGTCAAAAGCTGCTGCTTGAATCCAGAGTGGCTACACCAAGTACAATGTGAAGTGGAGATGGCTTCAGAAAGTTCAAGACTGATGGACCCTCAGCAGTTTGAGTCATACACTGGGACCAACTTCAAGTACTACAGATTTTCTCCATTGCAACTCTGGATGAAAAATCAGAAGTGGGATGGTGGTGTACTGGAGGATCATTGTTTGCCCTCTTGGTTGCTTGTGGACTTAGCGAAAGAGATTTGTTCTGATCACTATCTTTTTCACTTCAGCTCTGGTGGCCGTTGTAGTGTTGACTGCAATGGGCTGGTGTGGGAAACGCAACTGCAGCCATTTTGGCTCTGGTGGCTTCATTATATGGGACATTTGAGGGTGAGTGAAAATTTCCAAGTCCCAGTCTTTTCAAGCTGGGAAAGGTGCTCCTGATTCATATCATGGAGAAAGCGTGTTGTTTGAATGTGTGGAACATCAACAGTCAGTTCAACACTGCATGCTTATAAATAGTTGGTGATTAACACTACTGTTTAGAATTGCTGCAGGGCTCAAGAAGACTAATAATTTTATGAACTTTTTGCCTACAGCGATGCTTTGTGCTATTGGAGGGGATTACCTACTAGGTGCAAGCTCACTCTCCTCACCCTTGAGATGCAAGTGTTTCACTAGTAAATTTACATTGGGAAAGTAATTACCAGTGCAGCCTAAGTGGGGATGGTGCCTGGGCTTGAGATGCCCTTTGTGAGACATGAATGAAATCAAATTACTACATCTATACTATAGTTTGACTTCAAGGTGTTGAAACTTTTAGTTATCAACATTGTGCCTCCCTAACAAAGAAAAGTGAGTTAGGGTTTAGGTATGTGAATATTACAACTACAGTATGATGATCATGGACTAACACTTTCTTTGCAGCTTTTTTTGCAGTTTCAACAGACATTCATGTGCATAGGTATATGCAGTTAGTTTCCAAATCAATTACATGTTCTTTATTTTCACTCTGGTGCATTTCATGTCTAGTACACAAGTATCATCTTTGCAATAAAGTGATGTTTTCCCTCACTTAAGAATTCTGTAATTGACTGCTGTGAGAGGAAAGAACCAGTTAAGAGCTGGCAGTTTTATAGGCAGTTGTTTGACTTTTTGTAAAATTGAGAACCTTGCTTATGTACCAGGACTGGTTCTCTGACGTTTTTAGAACTATGGATATAAACCCTAAGAATCCCCCTAATAACCACTAGGGTCTAGTGTTTGTTCCCATTTCTAATGACTGCCCAACACAGCCCTGAACAGGAATGTACAATGTACCAGTGTATGGGCTAGTATAACAGGGTTGCGTATTCTGAAATGCAGTTGTATTTTTGCAGGTGAATCCTTGAAATTCTCACGTCGGACCTGGCATCCCACTTGAGTTTCATTTCTTTCTCCATTTGCAAAGATAACTTATGTTCAGCTCAGATTAGTTTTAAATTTTGGGCCTCACTAACAAATCAGATTGTGGGTTTGGGTTCTTACAGAAACCTCAAAGAACTGGCAGGTGTCAAGAAGGAACCAGCAAAGAACTGGCAGGTGTCAAGAAGGAACCAGTAAAGAACTGGCGGATCTATAGACGGTTGTTTGAAAAAAAAATCCAAAAATCTTGAGGACCGTGCTTATGTATCAAAAGTGGTTCTTTGACGTTTATGAGAACCAAGGTCACGAACTCTAAGCACCCTACCTGATATCATGGGGGGGGGGGGAGTCGGTTCCCGTTTGTTATATCCGCCCAACACAGCCCAAAACCCTAAAAACCTGAACAGGAATGTGAATTGTATGGGCAAGTCGACTGTGGTCAATTGGAGATAGTGTTCTGGATCCTGAAATGCGGTTGTATGAGTGTAGGTTCATCCTCGAAGTTCTCATTTCCGGTCTCCGCATCCCACGTGAGTTTCGTTCTTTCTCGACTTGCACAGAAATCCATACTTATGTTCAGCTCAGATTTGCAAATCTGTGTCTGTTCAGATTCTGGGTTTTTGTTTTGTTTGATGAGTTTGTTCTTTGTGGATTTTGTTTTGTGTGTGATGAGTTGCTGATACAGATACAGGAATTCATCATTCACCATCATGTTGACGACGAAGAGATAAAAAGCGTTGAAATGAAAAATCATGTTTTTAGAGCTCACTTATGTTTCTGTTAATAGAATCTACTGACTTTGTTCTTCGAGCAATTGTTTGTTTGTTTACAGCGCTTGAATTGTTTTTGGGAATTGGTGCAGAGTTTGAGTCCTCATGAGAGATAGATCACACTAGGGACAGATTGAGACAGTCCAGCGGCCATGAGCAGTACAATATTTTCACCAGAGAGGCAGCTAGTGTACGAGTGGTACACTCCTTCCCTCGAAAAGTCGCTCAACTTCCTGCAAGCATTTGGGTTTGTGGTGTTGCGGCAAGAAGATAACTTTGCCGAATTGTCTTGGGGATTGAAGAATCGTCTCATGGTGGAGCAAATGCAGGAGTATTCGGATCAGCAGGAGAATGTTGCCGGGTATCGTGGGTATCATGGAAACCTTCGGGTACTGGTGGAGGATGTGGACTCCGTGTATCAAGCGGCGTTGCTCAACAAGGATGCCAAAATCTTGAAAGAGTTGGGTGATCGTTACTATGGCTTGCGGGACTTTACTGTTGGCGGCCCTTACGGATTCGCCCTCCGATTCGCTAAACCTCTTCCAGACTTCAGTGAGCATTAGCATCCGACCAGGCTGCACTAAGCATAAGTATCCATCCAACCTCTCCACTACTATTGCAGACCCACGGAGTGCATAAGCATGCACATTATTAGGGTTGGTTCTCTTGGTGCTGTAGTGATGCAGCAAAAGTGCAAGGACGTTTTCCGAGCTTCACTGTGCATTAGCATCTCACCTCCACTTTTGCACGCCACAAAGTGCATTTATTAGGGTTTCCGTGGTGATCTCAACTGTGAGCACTTGTACCACGGTTGCCTTGCAAAAGCTTAAAAGGGTAGGGAATTCGTGACTTGCTTCATGTCTGCTCAAGCTGAAGACTGTAGGAATGAGTGATGCCATTTAGCTCGATTTGCAAGAAGCTTCGTCTGTGACTAATGATTACAATGGGTACAAAGCAGCTACATCACACTCAAAACACCAGGTGCTACTTGGGTACATTGCATTGCCAGATGCAACTGCCACCAGTATCTCAAAACAAAGTGTACTACAATTCCAGTTGTAAATGTAACTAAGTTGTTAGGACTCCACCTCTCTGCATTGTGGTTGAAAGCTAGCCTGTCTGAACAGAAATAGTTGATCAAGAGATGGGAACAAGGGCCAGAATGGCTAAGCACAAACAATACCATGTAGTTTTTATCTGGTGGAAGAGTCAGTGACTTCATAGATTGACATGCACCGTGTTTGTGCATGAAAAGCCACTTCATATTTCAGATAAAAGATTACAGGGAAGTAATCATATAACTTACAGAGAAGTGATCCACCATCTCAAGGTGATTGCATTCTGCTTGTGAAAGAGGTAACAAAGCAAATAACATTTAGCAAGGCCTCCAATCACTGGGCAATGTTTGATCACAACTGTCCACCTTCTCACTTCTCAACTTTCAGGAGCAATTAGATCTCTCTTTATGCAGGCGACCTTTGCATGGTGATCTTGGAGAATCATAATTCCTGCCAACAAGCAGCTGGAAATGATAACAATCCCTTTATACCATGAGGAAGTACTTGCTGAAACTCCTCTAACCAACAATAATCTACCCAATTGCTGGGTGACATCCTTGTTCAGTTGTGATAACAAAACACAGCTTCCATTTTTCACTGGAAGAAAAATACTGGCTGAGAAGACATGAATAGAAAACTTCCATTGTGAACTGGGGGCATACCATCCTACAAATATCCATAAATGATACCCAATTGACAGTTACAATCTGCTGTAGATAAGACACTCCACTTGCTTGCTACACTGATAGGATGATAATGCCTGTCTGCTTCTACAGCTACATGATCCTCACCTTGTTGTCCATCCACATACCTCCTGGAGAGTCAGAGGAACCATCCATCATGTTTAAAGCTGAGAGCCAAGGCATTCCTCAAGGATGCAAATCCCTTCACAACATAAATTGGATAAACATAAGCTTTACAGGCCTTCCAATTGAGGATATATTTGCTGAGTACCTCCAAACAAAGTAATGACAAGAGACCATAGAGACCAAGTATAATTTCTAGCAGAAATCTTGCCTTAAGGAGGGGGAGTCCATTTATGGAAGTTTGGAGGAGAAGGGGGCTGATCCCTCAACAAAGTTGTGAGCAAAATTTGAGTTCACTTCCAAATTTGAATCAGAATAACTCTACAACAGGGCATTCTATTTAGATCCTCTGACACATCAAAGCTTCATTTCTGTTGCCATAAGGCAATTTGGCACCAAGTCTCAAGACATACAAACTAACAGCAAAACCCACTGTAGCTCAAGAGCTTGAGAAAAGCAACAGTAGGCTTCTACATTCTCAGGGGAGAAGTCTAATCAAACAAACTGAAGCCCATGTCATCATCACTTTCCTCCTTTTCCTCCTCCTGCAAGACCATATAATTAAACATTAGACAAACTGAGTCGGTTAGCCCATAGTAGCACAAAAAAATGCTGACATGTAGTGTCCATCCTGATGGGTACAGCAAGTAACAACCCCTAAGTCCATTATCATGCCATATAGTTCCAGCAAGATGAATGCTATTGGCATATGACTCAGAATCGTTTCTTTTCATCATCTCAAGTCTCAACCTATCTGAAAGAACACACATGTGAAAGAACTGCTGCAGCAGTACATGACATAAAGTTGTCTCCATAAGGGTTCAAATTATACTATCTGCTCTGAGAAAGAACCTCACAGCAGTCCTCACCACACATTGTTATGCAATTGTATATAAGCTACAATTATTCATTAACTGGAGAAATTTTGATAATTCTGTGCTCCGGTATATTGCCCACATGCTGGATTCCAAAGGGACCAGTTCTCGACACTCAGAGAGTGATTCACAATACTTCAGGTAGTAAGATAAGATGTTAGAGAAATATTCCGCTAGAATTCATTTACACAAAGTATGTAGCTTCTTGAGCAGAGTTTCTGTATGTTAATAATACCACACATTACTGGAATAAACAGCTGGTGGGACAAGAGGAGTACACACAGAACCAGAACAAAACGAACCATTTACTGTACAGAAACTTGCATGACTCCATCAAGGGAATGGCCAAAAATCTCTACCTTCTTCTCCTCTTCCTTTACAGCAGCAGCTTCTTCCTTAGCAGCTGCAGCACCAGGTCCAGCAGTCACAGCCACTGCACCTCCGCCTCCACCTGCCACCCACAGTCACGACAGAACTCCTCCTTAACCCCCAATTCACCTCCTTAGCGCAACATCCAACTTCAACAAGACAGCTATCTATCATAAATAGCAACGAGACTTCGGAAGTAATACCAATGGCAGACCCAACATAAGGCATAGCTGATGCTACCACGTAAAGCATAGCATCGTCAAAGAAGGAAGGCTTCAGGGCTAACCGGATCCAACGTTAGTGATGAGATCCTCGACATTCCTCTTCTCCAACAGCTTAGCGAACAAAGCAGGCCAATATGACTGCACTTTCACATTCGCAGCCTTACACAGAGTCGCGATCTTGTCAGCCTGTTACAGTCTTGTCAAGGACTAATACCTCATTCCATTCCCGAGCTCTTGAATAACGAGATGCATGCCAAGCGGCTACACCGCACAGAGCACGGCTTTCATTACTACAACAAAGACCGACGACTCTTGGCCGCAAAAGTGAACCAGAGAAACGGAGGGACAAAACTCAAGATGGAAAATCCTCTTCGGAAAAAATAAAAATGCAACATGCAAATGGCCACAACAAAACCAAAAGAATCAGAAGCCACAGCCTAACCACATGATCTTCACTGCATTTTTTTACTTACTACTCGTATTACATTACTGCAAGCAAAGTGCATTCAGCCAGAAAAAAAACACACACAGATAACACAACAGAGAACGCCGGTTTAGGTCAACCCTAGGAGGATACGGTGATGGTGATTCCATCGTCAAACAAAATCAGAGCTGCATAAGTGCAGGCAGCTTCGTCTATCGACATGATGGTCTAATGATAGCGCTATCTCCGAGCTCCGCGAGATGGCAGACGGACGATCGATCAGCAGCCGCCCGCAACGATGAAGCAAAAACGCAACGACCGGAGAGAGAGCGAGAGAGAGAGAAGACAGGAACGCGCATCCACTCTCTGCCTCTCTCAGAGTTTCCTGTCCATCACTCGCCGTCGATTCTTAAACCCTAAATCCACTTCCAACCGTCGATCGAAGCCTGAAACCCTAACTCTACAAAGCCCTATAGATCTGATCTCAACCGTCAATCTATGCCACGTAGACCTAATTCTCCGAAAATCTAGATCTCATGCAGACCGTGGATCTCTGACGCTAGAAACCACCAGTCTCTTAAACCCTAGATCTGATCCAAACCGTCGATGTATACTAGGGCCGCAGCGAACCAGCACCCACGAGCCCACCATCCACTGGATGACCGTTATTACTCGGTTGTGGATGAACCTCAACCGAGTTAATATGTGGTTTCACCTTGGTAACCAATTTTGTATGAAATAGGTCACATATATATAGGTAGGTAGGTAGGAAAATAGGTAACTACTAGGTAACTAGATGTTTTGTACGTAGGTAAGCGATGTTTTTACTACCTACCTACCTACTAACAACCTGCTTGAGGGTTGTTAGTAAGTAGTTACGTAAAAAAAAAAAGAAGCAATTGAGCTAACCATCATGGTTAGCTAGCGAACTTAAAGTCAACAGAAAACTGTTTTCCTGACTACTTATCATTCATCCTTCATGGTGCCCTGGTAGGTGCTGGTTCACTGCGGCCCTATACTAGAAACTGCAGTTCTTTCTCAACTCTAGATTTGATCCCAACCGTCTATTTTAAGCCAGAAACCCTAAAGCATTTCAAACCCTGGATCTGATCCTAACCGTCTAAAGACACATTGCGAATCACTAATTCCAGATTGGCTGGTTGATCGGGACCGTGAAAGACAAATTCTGGTTGATCGGAACCGTCGGTCAGCTGTACTGTTCTCTTTCACGGTCCTGCTCTTTCGCGGTTTTTCTTCTCCTTTGGCTTCTTTTGCAAGAGAGTTGAAAATCTTTGCATTTTCGTAAGTGCAAATTTTCCGCTACGTCTTCTTCAAAAATTCAGCACACTTGTATAGTTTCGAGAGCGCTTTTAATACGAACAAATCCTGAATTTTCCGACAGCAGAGGATATTATCGATTCTGTGTGAAAGATTTCTGGGGATATGCTGCAATTTGAAGTTTTGCAGCTGCGATTTCTGTGGTTTTAAAGAATGTTTGGTGTTTCGCATCTACTCAGACAAGAAACACTGAGGTTGAAACAAGGATCTGTTTTGAAGATGGACAGTCTACAACACCCAAGTAGTAAAACTTTTCTTCCAGAGCAACGTTGGAAAAAGCTTGCAAAAACTTATTCGAAGCAACTAAATTTGATATCACTTTGAAACTCTTTTGCAGAAAAGGAACATGACTTGTGGCATCAAAAGTAGCAATCTTTTTTATTGCATGCATTGTGAAAGACCTTTTCAGCCTTCTGCACATTCTTGAAAATATGATTATGTGGGACAGTGCAGGGAAGGAGTGACTTTGATATCCAAAAGTCCATCTACATAGTAACACACCTGGAAAAAGACATGGAAAAGTATTGCTTGGCTCTTTCTCCAAAAGGAAGAAAACCCAACAATGATGTTCAGTTACCTGTCTTTTGGTACCATACAATACTACCAACTTCACTGCCACACCGCTGTTCACTTCATTCATACACAGAAATTGGAAATCAGTTGGTCAGTACTAAAAACTGTGAATGGATTGCTTACCATATTCTTGTGGTGAAAAATAAGTAGTGCAGAAACTTTTGCAAGTAATCCAACAAATGACATCATGTCCAGATATTGCCAATAGCTTTAGCATAGTAAGATGGATCTGCAACAGCGTTTCAAAGTGGCAATGAAGTTTAACAAGATTCTGTACTGCACCAGGTAATCCATATGCAGCAAACGGCTTCTTGACCGACTCGGACATTGACAAAAGAATTGACTGTGGTAAATCAGTGCCCCACCATTCATGTAAATGACATCAAGGAAAGCATCTTCATTTGTATGGAGATATATCCCCCGTACTTAAGAATCAAGGTCAAACAAAAAAACTGGAGTTCTCAATATGAGATCAAAAAAAGGCAAGCAGCATTACTAAATGCCCCAGGAAAGTCCTTTCACAGTGGTCATCCTGTCACTGAGCACAAAAAAAAATCTGCAAAATAACAAAGGAAAAGCATCTCTTTGATGCCTGTTTTGATCTCCAATTTAGATCTGACAAAAAGCTGCAGAGTTGATAGCTGGGTGCCATACATCTCATGAGAGAAACATAGTTGGGGGGATGGACAACCTGGGATGGGGAAGCATGTCAACAAAGTGATGACATCCGATTAATTGTCAGAGTATCAGCTACTGTAAAACCCACAGCAAAATCATCTCTGGTATGAAAAGTGTCAAACATGTTTCAACTCATATACTCCTCATATTTACAGCAAAAGATTGACATTCTATGTTAAACATAGTTCCTGCCATTGCTGCACTGCTACAATCTTCCCTAAACTGACTTGCTCAAATGAAATCCACCTTCCAACTGTGATGACTTTGAAATTGGCATCATCTTTACCAATAATCTAAATGTCTGAACCCTAGATATGAATGAATAGATTGAAGTTCCATAGAATTTACTAGAATTGACTGAAAATAGAATAAAGGGAGAGACGTGAGAGTTGTGGCATAAAAACCTTTGGAGAAAGCTGTTGTCTGCAGAAGTATAACACTCTATCAGACATTCTCAGCTTGCATCAAGTCCCCAACTCCAGGCACAAGCTGCTGCCTCTGAGAGAATTGTACAGTTGTGCCTACATTTCTTCTCTATCTAAACCCTTGAAATAGACTAGCACCTCAACAGAGTGTTTGCAAAAAAACAGGAAGATGGCTTCCTGGCTGAAGACAGAGAAGAGAGAGAGAGAGAGAGAGAGAACAATGCCCACGAGAGGAAATTCAATACCTGGGATTCTGTTTGTCAGATCAGTAAAGTATTTAAGCCTGTGAGTCATTCTTTCGATCCTCTTCTAGTCTATCAAGCTTCTGGTCGGCGAGGAGGCCTGCTTCCTCATCTGCTTGCTCCTTCTTCTGTGCTTCCTTGTTCTTGAGTGCCTGCAGTTTCGCATGGTTGTAGAAACAGACACCAATGAAGGCAATGCCATACCCTAGCAAGTTCAAAGAGGTGACTCTGTCCAAAATAACAGACCATGAGAAGGCGATGAGGAGCCAGTCTTTCACCACGCCCGCCACGTTCATCGTCAGAGCTGAGGTTTTCCCCACCAGCAGGAAAACTGCCAAGTTGAGCGCAAAAGCACAGGCGGAATTGGTTCCGAAAACCAGATAATCCAATTTGAAAGATGATGTTTCTCTCAGTAATGGATACTCGACCAGAAGCCAAGGGATCGAAAGAAACGCAAAGCAGCAAGGAGCTACATAGTACAGAGACGTAATAGGGTTCAGAGAGACGCCCTTGGATGTGAGAAGGATCTGGATCAAAACCAGACGCATTGCCTCGAATGCCACTGCTCCTAGTTGCAACATCACTCCCCATGAGTTGAACTTCGCCTCTCCGTAAGCCGCAATGGCGACTCCTAACGAGATACCGACCATGTTTGCCATGGTCTGCGATTTGAAGAACTCCTTCTTGAGCAGCACACTGGTGGAGTAAACGGCAACAGGCATGAGCGCTTTCAGCATCTGAATGAAAGAGACCGAAAGATAGATGTAGGCAGAGTTAGAGAACCAGAGCGACAAGGAGTACAAGGCACCGATCGGCAGCACTGATGACAAGTAAAACCCTCGTGACATCCCTACTACAGGCTCCACCACCTTGAGCACACGCACAAGCAGAAAAGCAAGCGTGGAACAGAACGCCATGTGTATCATCGTTAGACTGATCGGATATGGCCAGTTATACATCTTGCGATCAAGAATGTACTTGTTGAATATGATCACCGTGAAGCTCAGGAATATCCATATCCCTACATAAGTATAGCTCAGCAGTATCTTCCTGTACACATTTGCACTTGTCGTCGCCGCCAACTCTTTTCCCTGCCCGCTTCCCGATCCCTTCGCCATCGCCTCGACCTCCTTCCCTCCCTCCCTTATCAGTACACAAACTCTTCAAAGAGAAAATCTCAATAATGATACTGCTGTTCTGCTACACAAAGCTTGCCTCTTATATATCAAAACTCTCCTACTTCCCTCACTCTTCACCGATCAAACTTTCCACACTGACTAAAACCGAAAGTGGCCTTAGTTTCTTACTATGCGCTTCAGAAGAAGTTTGTCTCTGAAAACTAAACCACAACTCAAGCTGTGCACAAAATCGTCACAATAGTGGACTTAACCTCTGCGAGATAAAAAGCCTCCTGCGAAAACACAAATTAGTTTTTATGCTTCTACTAGGAGGTCCAGCTACCAGACAATGGTCATTGGATCTAAATATGCTTCTCTTCTTCTTCTTCTTCCTGCCAGACTCCTCTTGTGCAATCAACCGAAATCGCCTGTCGTCTTCTTCCTCGTCTCATGCGCTCCCTTTCAGTTTGAAAATGTGGGTCCAGGTGAAGAAGCGAGTGGAGACTCAGAACACCCGAAGTGCCCGGGTAATGCAGCAAGTGGAATGCACCGCGCGAGGCAACAGATACAATGCCTCCAAAACAAACAAACGCAAATATACTCGCGCGCGCGGGCGCACACACGGAGCTTTCGACCGCCATCGCCTACGGAGCTTCACAAAACACAATGCAAAGCTCTGTAGAGATTTGGACCGTCCGATGCAAGATCCGACGGTCTTATCCAGCAGAGCAGAAATAACGGGCCCGGTTGGACATAGAAATGTCCCAAGGGGTGTGCTACCCGGTCGTCCAAGGTGGCAAGTCCGCATTCGAAGGGGCAGTACACTAGAAGCACAGTAGAAATTTTGGACCATCCGATGTAAGATCCGACGGTCCTATTCAGCAGAGCACAAATAACGGACCGGATTGGACCACGGACCTGTTCGATGGGGATGGTACCCCTTGTCCAGCCTGGCAAGTCTACTCCAAGGGAACTGTACCGTATAAAGCTCTGTAGCGAGTTTGGACCATCCGATGTGAGATCCGACGGTCCCATTCAGGAGAGCGGAAATGACGGGCCTGGTTGGACCACGGACCTGTTCCATGGGAATGATACCCCTCGTCCAACCTGGCAACTCTGATCCGAGGGAACAGTACCCGATAAGCTCTGTAGCGATTTTAGACCATCCGATGTGAGATCCGACGGTTGAATCCAGGAGAGTTCAAATAACGGGTCCGGTTGGACACGGACCGGTCCCGTTGGGACGGACGGTACCCGTTGTCCGACGTGACAAGTGTGGTTCGTAAAGGGAACGCGAAAATCGTTGGATGAAAAAAAATTGGGACCTCGATTGGCCTCTCGATTCATGGAGACTGGGAGTCCGAATTCCAAATTATGGGCAAAATTGTTTTGTTTTTTTTTTTTTTTTCTTGTCCAAATTTTTTTTTCTTTTT
>Ga0209208_10005005_pt1 | contig 18578 bp, 4 predicted proteins | sample S1TSphfallax_3_FD_187694 | JGI IMG/M metagenome (GOLD analysis project Ga0209208, IMG submission 187694) | Host-associated microbial communities from peat moss isolated from Minnesota, USA - S1T2_Fd - Sphagnum fallax MG (SPAdes) (version 2) | ecosystem: Host-associated > Plants > Peat moss >... | reverse complement strand
GAATTGGAATGTGCCTTTGGTGTTGTTGGACAGATCTTGATGAGCAGGATTTAATGGAATTTATTTGGTAAGATTTGGATTCAGAATGTGGGAGATATTGACTTTTAAGTGATTTCTGCCACTGGAAATTCAAATAAATTCCAAAATACCAGGTTTTGGAAGGAAAAATCAGTTGAGGATGTGGTAACACTTGGGCCAATGGCTCAGACCGCACTAGTGACTACGATTTCATCTCGTAGCAGAGGTAGGTGCAAAGAAAATGAGTTAGAAAATCCTCAGGTATAAGGAAATGCACTTCAAAATTTTGATGTTGGTATCTAGCAGTATGTCAATAAGTATTTACACTATAAAAACAATATGGGCTCAGTTAAAATAACCATCCCTCTAGTGAAAATTGACATGTAGGGAGAAACTTCAAATCAATTGAATTCTAATCTCATCTCTTAGCAAAAATGAATGCAAAGAAAATTATTCAGCTATAATTGAAAACAAATCTAATGTTTTTGATATCCATTTACACTTTAAGAACAACATGAGCTCACTTAAAAGAACCATGGCTTAGGGAAAAAAACTCATACTAACCATGCAACAAGAGAGGACAACTCTAGCAGTGACTATTGTAGGTAGTCTACCACATTCATACTACCAACTTGTCTGATAAATAATATTGTTTCCTGAATTCTCATACCTACCTAGTCCAAGTATTGACCCCAAGACCTTATAATCAAATACCAGACCAATCTGGTCCTTAATTTACATTAATTTACCTATATCATGTGATATACCAATCAAAAGGCTATATACTTGCTCAACATGGGTATCAAGGTTTTTTAAGGAATTTTACAATGTAGCCAAAGTGGCAAACATCCTCACGGAATTTATCCAAATCTGGCTATGAATCATCCTTCTATATTTTTGGATATATATTGAAAACCAAATACAAAAATCTGGCGATTTTTACTTTTTCCACAAAAAAAATTTGGCCATTGAGACCCTCTGTCAACAAATTTTTTTTTCTGAACTTTTAATTTTGCTTATTGGTCAAAATTTTCCAGTAAAATAAAGGCCAATTCAATCAAAACCAACTCCATGCAATAGCAACCATCAATCCAACCCAAGTCCATCATTAATTCACAGGGCCATCATGCTACAACTAAACTACTTTCTTTACAGCAGTTTCACAATTCCAGAAAACACACAACAACACGGCCACTCCTCTGTATATTCAGAAGCACATGGGTAAGTTCATGCCAATTTGTTCAGCTGGTATGTCCCAATCTACACCCACTTATCCTTGGGAGCTGTTACTATTTTGACTTGAAGTTAGTTCTGCAATGCCTGAACACATGCCACCAATGTGTAGTCCTTCAAAATGCTGAGTATCTCTAGTGAAAGTTCGCCTTACCCAATCATTCACAATGCACCAAATACGACTCACAACTTGCACCTAATGTTGCTCTTGACTTCAACTAGCAATTGGCTACACCCTAAACAGCTCTTGTGCATGGCTGCAACTCTAGGCTGAACACACAATATGTTGGAGAGTGGGTGTCCTCCACCCTGGCTCGACCATCATGGCGTCTTCATATTGTATCTCCATTTTAGCTGCCATGCAGAACTCCAGGCTATTAGTAACTGGAAATTAGCACCAGTGTTGTGCAGTTCTTTGAATTTATAAAGAACTGTCAGTTCCATCTTTTTTAATTATTTTAGAATCAGAGAACCACTGGCTCTCTGGTTCTTTGAAAAAATCAGAGTCGAAGAACTATTATTGGTTCTTATTGGTCCGAATTATTTCAAACCCCTTGAAGAATTAGCAGTTTTCATGAAAGAACCGGCAATGAACTGGTGGTTGTATGGCCAGTTATTTGAATTTCTCAAACAAGAGAACTATGGTTATGTACCAGAACCAACTTTTTGATTTGTTTGAGAAACGTGCTTATGAATCCTAAGAACCATCCTGATGACCGTCAGGGTTCTGTTCCTGTTTCTAACAACCTCCCAACAGTGATTAGCAATACATCCCTAAAAGAAAATGCCCAAGACAACAATCTGTTTGGATCCTACTTCTTGACATATTAATTCACTGCAAGTACATGCAGCTGCGTAAGAACTTGAGCTTGTCCAAGTGTGATCTAAGTCATGGACCCACAATATACTACAGTAAGCACTCTCAAACACATGTAGAATACGTAACTGTAGTTAGGGTGCTTGGATTCACTATTGCTTTAGCCCAAATTCACATCAAAACTTGAACTCTTCTGTAATGGCAACCTCAATTGGAAATTTGTGCTCAACTCAAAGCAACCCAGCAGAATCTGAGTCTTTCATCAGTAAGCCATGGCCAATTTGAGAAATCAAATAGAAATTTCCTTTTGGATTAGCAATCTTCCAATATGAATTTTTGTTCAATTGAATAATTCTGCAGAACCTAAACCAGTTCACTACTGCTCATATGAAGAATACCTAGGGGCACATGAACAACTTGTGGTCATCAACTTCCGTTAGTTAGGCTTAGAGGACACTAAGCAAGTTGGGCCGGTTGACAAGAATGAAGTTACAAGAATGATAGTTATGGTGACAAAGACATACATTTGGGGATGGATGGAAAACCTCTCACAAAAAAGGCAGCAAGTCTCAATCTTCTTTTTCTAGAGAGAAATGCAGTTCGAGCTTTTTCAAATTCTGAAGAACCCAATTTCAACAACAACAAACCTTGAATAAGCATATATGCTCAATTTCATGCTGAGCCATAGGAACAAACTAGGTGGCAAAATGTTCCCTGGCATAAAGGTTTGCTGTGCCCATGTTCGCCACCATAAGGTTAAGTCATAAACTAATATAGGCAATTAGGAAAGTACAGAATTGGTTGTGCCATTTTGTTGTTCCTTGTCAACATTCCCATCTTTTTATTGTTGTCTATCTTTCATGATCATTAATGTTGTTTGGGTGTGTTTTTATTGTTGACCAAGTTAGGATCATTCTTGAACCAAAACACCACACTTATTTGAATTTTAAGTAAAGATGTTTGGATTTGGAAACATTTGTTAATTCAATATCCCATTTTTGAGGTGTTATTTTAGCAACTTGGCCTAACAACAATCACAGAGGTTTAAGAACTCAAGAAACTTTAGAAATGTTAAACAAGCAAATCTGCACTAATTTTAATAGAGACATCTATTAAACATTATTGAATAATCTAACATTTTCAAAGAACCTTTTTTTGGATTAGAGACCAAAGTTGAAGGGTTGGAAATACATTCTTTTGATTTGGAAAAAGAAATTAGAAAGGGGGAAAAAAAGTTCCAAGGAGAGGGTGGTTAGAAGGGACAAATTAAAATGTCCATCCCCAAGACATTTGTAATGGTGATATTAAAATATTCTTATGTCCCACTTCCCACTAAATATGAACGAATTTAATGTTTAGAATGAGTTTATTAAATCTAATTAATTTCATAAACTAGAATTAATAAAAAAATAATTTAAGATTGTCAACTTTGATATAATTTTCTAATGGATATTCATTTTCAATGTTGATTTGAATAATTTTAAAAATTTTCATTCAAGGGAGTCCATTAAATGTTTTCATAAACTTACTTTGAAATTTAACCTTTTTTTTCTTTTTTTAAATTTTATTTGAGTAATAAAATGTGATTAATGTAAATTTATTATAATATTTGTAATTTCTATTAAACCATTATTAAATGAAAGTCCAAAAAATATTAATTATTTTAAAATGTTGATAATTTAGTTTTAAAATTCTAATGATAATGGAATTTCATATTGGTTTATTCAGAATTTTGATTTTCAATACAAACCAAAGGCTACCATCATGTTAAATTTAGTGTTACATTTATTGGAATTATGAACATTATGAAAGTTGAACATTATGGAATCTATTAAAAACTTTCTACATATAAAGTGGTGTTCAATATTTTAAAAAAACATCAAGAATTTTCTTTTTTCATATGAAACAAAATGTTGAAATTTAAAACATTTAAAACAATTTTTAATCATGATGTTTAAATAATAAAATAATTATTATTCATCTTTCAAAACTTAAATAATGTATTATGTAATAAATCATTAAGCTTTAAAATGTAAGTATTACAGTAAAACACAAATGACATTATATAATGATAAATTCTTATTCAATTTTGTTAAAGATTGATTTTACAAAACAAAAAAATGTCAAATGTGATTACCACAATTCATGGTTTTTTTATTGGGAATTTTAGTTTAAAAATACCCACTATGATAGGCATGAAAAAAACCACCCTATTAATTTGGACTTGCTAAAATGATTAGGTGGCCAATTTGAACCCTATCATTTTGATTGACATATTGAATAATTATTTGATTGGTAGAAAATGGGCCATTTCACTAGATCAATTTATACCTAAATTAATATCAATTTTTACATTTTTAAAATATTAATAAATAGGTAGTAAGTAAGTAAATAGGTAGTAAATAGGTCTAGCTACATTAGAAAAACATTTAAATAGGTAGGTGTTAACTTAGATTAATGTAGGCTATCTAATGTAACCTAACCTAACTTCACCTCACTTCACCTCATTCATTTCATTACATTACCTTAGCTTAACCTACTTACCCTAACCCTATTAATCATCGATTAATTACTAGTAATAATTCATCAATAATTACTAACTGATTAATCAATAATCGATATTAAATGAAAATCATTATATTATTAATTCATTAAGTAAAAAATAATCATTTTTATTTTAAAATTATTATTACTTGTTTTATATTATTTAATCAATTAATTTATAAAACTACTTACTCAAGAATTAATATTTTTTTAACATGAGGATTACACAATCTTAATATGACCTCAATATTATAATTTAATTAAAAATTAAAATAAACATGATACATTTATAAACATACCATAATATGAAATCAAGATGATTTTTTTTTAATATGTTTGTAACATGTTTGTAATATGAACTATATGTGTTTAATATACATTGAATATATGTTAAATAGGTTTAATATATGTTTAATATATCTTGATTATGTGTTAAACATATTCTTAATATAGTTCAATTTACACCATAGTGTACATAAAATGTATAGGCACATCACAAGAAGTAACCAACTTACAACTAATTTTGTGATTAAATGAACGTAAAGGTTTATTCTTGGATGAAAAACCTAAGAAATTAGTCAATATGGGAGGATGTACAATTTAATAGTCACACCAAAGTCACAAAAAGAATAATAAAGCTAAAAAGATGGTTACTAGTTGTAAAAATGATAAAAAATTGTTGTAAATGATAAATAGTTACATGTATTTGCAAATTAAATGGTTACACAACAAAATATTTTTACAAGTTCATTAATCTTATATTACAATTTTGATTGACCTAATTCAACTTCACATTTTGTATTTTTATGATTAATTTAATTTGTAAACCATACTATTATTTTTCAATGAATGCACATGTGATACACACAGACAGGTTCCCATGTATCACACAAATTAAAGTAATAGTATATTTTCAAAATCAAATTTAACCTAGTTGAAAGAAAATGTTTAGCCTCTAAAATTGTCCTATTATACTCATGGGTGCACATGCATTTACAACTTATGGCTTCACCTAAACCATGTTCTAATGGTGAAACGTAGTTATATGCATTATGGGCATCTATTTGATTCATGGTAGTCATTATTTCCTTGTACCTTGCCATCATCATTTGATACATCCATTGTGGTTTTCAATTTCCATGGATTTCATTTTCCATTTTCCAATTCATAAAAGTCCATTTTGGTGGTGGTGGATGAAGATGATTTTTTAATTTTCTAACAAAATAGTAAATAATGAAAAAATAGCAAGTTATTTCTTGATCATTTTTTCTAGTATCATTGCCTCTTTGAGAATATCATTTCTAATCGTGGACCTAAGTTTGCATCAAGTTTTAGAAAATATTCTTTGAGCTTATAAGTGTGGAGGTGAAATTATTGTTAACTTTCCACCCCTAGACATGGGGAATGGGCAAAAATAACAAGCCAATAAAGTCTTGAAGCAACATTTGCAATGCACAACTAATTATTACCAAAATAATTGGTCAAATTTCTTACCCACAATAAAATTCACATATAATAATAACGTAAATTTATCAACAAGTCAAACACTTATATTTGCAAATCATGGTTTACACCTTAAGTTTGGTATATTTCAATGTGTGAATGTATGGAATGAAAGAGATTGTTAATTTTAGGTTGTCAAAAAGACAATTGCAATACCTTATCCATTGAGAAGGCTACAACATTAATGAATGAACATGGGAGCCATCATCATTATGTTGATCACCTAAATCAGATGTGTTAGTGGTGCACATTTGCAATGTATGTGCCCTCCCCACATGCTTAATCACCAAACATTTAATACGCCACCAACCTTCAATGTCCATAATCCCATCCATACTGGGATCACTACTAGAAAATGCATGGACAAACCATTAAAGCCAACCACCCAATTCAACTTTAGGTGGTTTTCACATGACACAAACCATTCATGATTTTGTCGAGTGGGCAAATTCCACCAAAAACTCACCAAAGTGGTCATGAAGTGGGAGGCAACATTGGTTTAGGAATTTCTTGCCAAAATGCCTTCGTGCATGGTTGAAAATTTTCCACTCCACCTTTTCAAACCACTTGGATGGTTTTTCTTAGTGGTCACTCTAGGCATTATGCACAAGGTTAACCACCTTACAAGGTAGGTAGGTAGGTAGCCACCATGTAATTTAAATACCACATGGTTTAATTTGGGTGGCAAATGTCTAAATGCCACATGTTTGTAATTAAGTTTGCATTGACAAGGTAAGTACATAAAAACAAATACTAAATAATTATAGGTAGAAATATAAGGCTAAGGTAATCAATCTATACATGGATTAAGTATATCATAACCCATGTACCAAGGTTAGGTACAAGTATGCAATTTCTTATGTACCTACCTAGGTAAATTAGCTTATATGTACCTCGTCTATACCTAGAGTTTAAACTCTACCTACTTAATTTGTATACACATTGCTTCTACATACTTACCATGTACATACCTAGCTTGAAACATATAAGTTACACCACCTAAATACTTTTCCCCATCGTGCCTATATCTTAAATATACCCTAGCCCTGCATATAAATTGTACATTATATAAATACCTTAATTTATAGATGTAGGTTTAGTGAATATCCTAAATACCCTACCTTACATACCCTATTTATACCATACCTTTCGTACCTTAAATACATCCTACCCAATTGACCTATGCCTTTCTTATAATACCCTACCCTTACATATAAGCTACATTATTTAAATACCTTACACATACCTTATGTTAACCTAAATATCTTATCCTATATACCTACCTTACCTATACCCTATGTCAATTAATACCTTATCGAGTTACATACATAGGCTAAATGATAGTGGCCTAACCAAATGTTTTTTAATAGTGGATGTGTGGTCATCAGTTTATTCCCGAACAAACACCATGGCAAAATTCTCCCAACATTTTTTACCCATGTGGTTAACACACCCAAGTTTTGTTGTTTGTCAAATAGAAAAGTTGACCCACCTAATGTCATGTCAATATGCTTGGCTCCCAAAAAAATGGTCCTTGAATTTTATACAACATAAGGATGAGGTTGCAAATAACCATATAATAATTAGATGTTGAAGAAATGGCCCAAGGTTGACATCAAAACAATAAATTGATTACCAAAACAAGTAGATGCTTATGAAAGGATTTTAAGCACCCACAAAGTAGTATTTTGATTATTGACTATCATAGAATAACCAAATGTTTAATAAAGGAATAATTTGCTTAACAAGGGAGTTGGTTAGTTAAGAAGGAATGAATTCATGAACATAACAATCATTATAAGTACCCAATTAAACACTAAATGTCAAAATTAATACATGGACCCCAATGCAATGGCTTTTACTTTAAATCATAAAATAGGTAAGGACAAGGGACACATAATTTGAAGGAATATCTATGCATTTTTTTAATACAATTTTGATGATACAAGTGGAGCTCCAATCTTAGGATTTATGTTAATTGTAATGAAGTCCCCTAAACCCTAAATTATAAACAAAGAAAAAAACACCTTCCATGAACTTCAAACACAAGATTTGTTGGCATTATTATAGCAATGGGATGACAACATATTTTACTTACATGATTTTCTTTATGCTTGTGCCTCTTCCTTCAATGCATTTGTGAGGCTATTGTGTAAGTCATCCACACCAAGCTTAATAGCTAGAGCCCAAATCTCTTCATGTGGTTTTTGTACTCCCTAAAAACCCCATCATTCATGATGAAATACCTCCTTACATATAGAACATTTTTGTGTTCTTTGAAGAATTGAGCAAGGCAAAGGGTGGTATGTATGTTTGCAAGAAGCAACACCACATCAAATAAATTGTACCAATTTTTGCTATAACCACAAGGTTGTAGAAGAATGTAACATGAACCACCATGATCATCATCAACAATAGGGGGAGTTGGATGCAAAATTGCCTTAGGGTAATAGGAGAATCTTCCCCCTTGTTGCATTTCTCCCAATTGTTGGTCAATAACTTCGATTTTTTGCTCTAGAAATGCAAGCCCTTTTGTTGTACAAACAATGTTAGAATTGACTTTCCACATATCTATGTAGCTTGTAGATCATTTTCACCCTACATGGCATTTCAACTATTGTCTTCCAATAATGTTTGAAATACTTTTTTTTTCCCTCCAATGTTGGAAGCTTTTCAATTATTACCTTCACATCTTCATGCACTACTAGAAATCATGTCATTTGCAACCATTCCATGTGTGATTGTGTGCGATTAAATGTCACCTATGACTACAAATGGTTGCATATGCGACTACCTTTCAAATTTGGATGGATTTTGGTCTTCCTTTCAACTAAGTTGTGACTATGACCTATTTCATCTTTCCAATAGGTTGATTTTTCATGATGTCTTTTTATTTTTTACAACATCATATATACATTTAGTTGCACATGTAACCAAGATAATCACATTATAGTTGCATAAGGTACGCATGCTACCTACTAGCTACACATATAGACTATTTAATAATACATAGGTACATATAAGTATATACCTACCTACCTACATACTATTTACTTAATTACTAGGTAACTACCTACCTACATTAATAGAAATCAGCTAAAATGCAACCATTGCATTTGTGCCTACATGGGACTTGTTGTCATTTGTAGGTTTAGGAGTGTTTGCAACTATAAGATCAAATTTAAACTATTTTAGTCATTGTTGCAATTATGTTGTAACTATTGATAATTTCATCTTATTGGTTGGATAGTTTTAAAGTTTATTTTCATCCATGGATATGTTAATATCTCCCATTAATCACATAGTCACCAAGTTAATTGCACCTCTAGAGGATTTCTATGGTGAATTAGGGTATATTATTATGTATTTATTAAATTATATTTAGGATATATGACCCATATACTAATTTATATATTTTTGTATATTAATTATGCATATATATATATATGTATCATGTTCATATATTGAATATAGAAATTGATATTTTCAATCTGAAAATTACTATTTGAATTTGAAAATTAATATTTGAACCATGAAATTTTTTATCTGTATTCAAAAATTGTTATAATCTCCAAATTATTATTTCAATTTGAATGTGTGTTATTTGAAAAACGTTAACAAGAGTTATAACAAATGAAATAGTTAGAAATTAAATAATGACAAAATAGTTAACCATTGGCTACATTAATAATTTAGTAAATAAAAATAAAAATAAAATAAAATTAATAAATAACTATAACAAGCAAAATAATAATAGTGATAAAATAACTAGCTAGGCTAGCTATTAATTATTAGCTACACTAATAATAATATATTATTATTATTTATCAACTTTTATACTTATAATAATGGATATAGTTAAGAGGTAAACTGAACTAAATCTAACCTAGGTACCTAGCTTAACCTAACCTAACCTAACATAATTAGTTAATAAGTAATTGTTAGTACATGCAATTAGGTTGCAACTAGATTGCAACTACAATATTATCCCATATATTTTTTGTTTGCTTTCAAGTTTGGAAACTATATAAATAAATGCATTAGAACATTGAAAATGATTTTTAGTTGCATATGACATAAGCAACTAGAACATAGTTGCATAGGCTAGTCATAAGAAACCATTTTTTTCTAATGATGCATAATAATATCCTTCAAAGGATTGTCAAGGTTATTAGTGCCTTTGACCTACAAAATCCACATGATGAATAATTTAGGTAAACATAAGGAATTCACAAAAAAAATGAAGAATATGAACCCATAAGCATCACACACATGACAATGCACAATTTAAAATCTTAAACTATTACACAAATTGTTTTTCAAGGAATAAAGTAAAATACTACACCCTTGATTGAGGGCATGCATAATGATGCATGATTTGGAACCTTAAACTATAATGTAAATCAATCATCAAAGGACAAGTTTCCCTGCTACATCTTTGATTGCATGAAGAAGTTGTAGAAGGCCATGAACCTCTTGGGTGCAATCAAAGTCAAACAAACCAAAAACCATGTCAAACAATTGAAAAATTATAAAATTTGTCAAACATATTTATGTAATGCCTCTTTAATATCATGTTAATCAAGGAAATTTGTGCTAAATGATTTATACAAGTGTTGAAGAAGTTTTTAAAAATCATTTAACTTAATAAATTGAGTTTTGGTCTTGGCAAAGGACTTTTGAACTTTAACACAAAAAATCAATTTTATAAAGCACCAAGCTAAGGACTACTTTAATAAAGAGAATTTGATGGGAAAAAAATTGAAATGATGATAACCTACCATCCACATATGAAAAACACTCATAATTTAAAATTTGTGGTAGCTGAGTTTTTTAGAAATTCAAAATATATAATTTCAGAATTTTCAAATTTCAAGAGTCATTTGCTAAATATAAATGGGTCATAATGTGTATGAAATATGGAAAAATTGTGGCTTATGATATTAAAAACTAAAGCTTAAAGTAGGTGTTATATATATTAACAAATAATTAAAACAAATCATGTAATTTACTAGGGGAATTATTAATATTTTAAAAACATGACAGGGTCAAAAACATGACCTTTCATTTTGACTTGCACAAAATTTCACTAAAAACATCATATACCTCTTGAATGCTAACTATCACAATAGATGTGACTAATGTAGGGACACTAAAAACATTGCCAACAATTGTTTTTACAATGGGAGGCTTTTCCTTTGCAATCTTTCAGCCTTGAATGATGACATTATCATCTCCAAGAAAAGCCAACCCTCCATGCCACTACCATTGTGACTCCAAGATTCAACCCCATGAGCAAGCTTTCACTTTGCTATCACTTCTCTCTTGAACTTCTTTCTAGTGGTAAAAGTTGCGAGCTTTACCCAATTACTTTTAAACCCTTCTTTTAAGCAATGTAACCTTTGACAAACCACAAATAAAACTCATAGTTGGCTACATTGCAATGGCCATAGTACTATTAGTACAAGCACAATAACTTCAAGTTTATGTTTGGATCCAAATTTGGATTTGCGGTTTTGAAAATGTTGGACTATCCAAACACCTCCATGATGTCTACAGGTCACATGTGCACTTATGATCCATGTTTTGGGGTTCAAGCCCCTATTACTCAATCCTTTGGCAATTGTAAACAACTCTTTGGTTTGGAGCTTGTAATCTAAGTTTTCCCAAGTTTTGATATTTCTTTTGACCTCACAAATTTGTGCCATTTTTTCTAACCAATTTGATAAGTGATTGGAATAAGCAAAGTGAAAATTTGACACAATACAATTTAGTAATGTAATAAGGTCCAACTAATAGGAACCACAACTACCTCCTAAGATACTTATGTTTTTTCAATGTTCTTTTGAAAAGTATTCTTGAAGTCTTTTCAATACATAATTAATTTTTTTTTTTTAAAATTCAAAGTTTTGTTAATATTACCGAGTAAGTTCATGCTAAAAGGACCACCCCTTGACCCCTTGGTTGCTTAAAAATGACTATTTAGTTTAGAATATTTTAAGAATATTCTCCAAAAAGTTTTCAAAAATCATCAAAAGTTTTTAAAAAATTTATACTATTATTTTAAAGTTTACATTCAAAATTTGCCCAAAATATGTCATTTAAAAATATTTCCAAGGCCATTAACATGTCCCTTTTGTTGTAAAATGAATGATTACAAGTGTTTTAAAAGTGATTTTAGGTGTCTTTCATTTATTAGATTAATTTAAAATTTATTCACATGTTCCCATGGTATAATTTAAATGTTATTATATAGATTAATCCAAAAATCTCGCAACAATTTAAATTATCACACAAAATATGAAATATTAAACACCACTTACAATGTGAAATGATTTTTTTATTACGAATTCACCATATTATGTTAAGGTTTGTATTAAAAAATTTCCAAAACTATGTCATTAAAAAAAATTTCAAATTGTGCGCTATGTGTTTTTACTAATTAATATGACTAATTATATAACATAACAAATGTTTTTGTGTATTTTTTATTCATTCTAGATTGATTCTAAGTTTTTTGGACATGGATATCAATGTATTGTAAATAATATTATATAAAAACAAGTCCATTTGTAGTTTTTTTTTTAATACAATTTGAAACACACAAAATTAAGTAATGGTTATGACTGCTAGTGGTACATTTTAGTGTAACTACACCCAATCATGTAGATGCATAGAAACACCTTGAAACATTTGCATATGTATTTACCAAAAAAAGGTGAATTAAACATAAATTGCAAGAGATGCACATGTGGAAACATCTAATGAATACCTCATATTACAATTGACCCCCTATACAACCAAAGAAGTTGAAAGAATTTTTTTTCACCAAAGTCATCCCAATCGAACTTTGAACTTTTGGTCAATGCAGGTACTAACCCAACTAATGATAAAAACCCATGTTTAGACTATGGAAACAAAATTCACCAACAATTGCACAAAGGATTGTGTCCTTGGCATGCCATGGTGTCTTATATTGACTTTGCGCTCTACATAGGTTTTAAAATGTTCAAGTGGCACATAAGTGACATTCATGGACAAAATTCTCTCAAATTGGTGAATGCATATTCAAATGTGTAGAATAAATTATCACAAGGTGGTAGTTTTTAGTACTTGCTTAAATTTGATGCATCATGATGGACAATTGGAAAATATTTGTAATGAAAATTTGCAACATATGATGGTTTGTAAGGTTTAGGGTTGGGGAATCCATGCTCAAGTGAACAATTCAATTATGAATTGGAGAATAATTATAGTTTGCAATATATTTGATGTGACATTACAATTGTAAAAAATATTAGTGTTAATGGGAATTTTTCCATAATGTTTTTCATGTATAAAAGAATAAGCATAAGAAATAATCTTCTCCATCAAAACTTCCAATTTGTCTAAAAATTGTGGAGTTCAAATTAGATGATAATAAAATATTTGTTAAAACATGATTATATTATGACAATGTTGATAATGATGATGCTTTTTAGGTTATAAATCTTTTTTCCATTGAACATGAACTTGGGTTAAATGTTGTTTTTATCATTCTATAAAAATAAACTAAAGTTTTAAAATTGATACAAAATTATACATTGCCTTAAATAAAGGTTTTTCAATAACCCTTATAAAATTATTAGTGTGGACGTAGAGGCACAATTATGAATCAATTGCATGTACTCATGGTTTTTCATAATTTATTTTATTTTTAAAACACAGATCAATTATACATGATTTCAAAAGTAATTCAAGATGAGTGGAATTTTATGTGTTGTTGTTTTTGACATTATATGTAGTTCCAATTTGCCCAAAATTGTGTACACCATACCATGGATTTATCCAAATGTGTTTAGTTTGGACTTTTCATGTAAGTAATGACCTTGTTTATTAAGTGGTATTATGCTAATATAAGGAATTTTTGCAATCTTGATTGTAGCACACTTCAATGCATCTTATGTTTTGAAAAGAAGCCAATGATTATGTGATGAGGAACCTTACAATTGTCCAATTTCTACATGAAGTTAACACAAGTGGTAATGATAATAAATATATAACATTGTATTGTTGTGCAAGTATGTCAAGAATTAACATGTTCATTCACAACTTGCTTTCAAATTATAAACATAACCTTGGAGTTATGTAGTAAATTTGCAAAATGTTGAGTATTAAAAGATAACAATTGAAAGCAAAAGTAGTACAACAAGAAATGTTGAACAATATTGATGAATACCCACTAGAAGCACATGAGCAAGCTGAAAAAAACAAAATCGTAATAACAAGGTGAAATATGTCAATCATCGAAAGTAACATCCAAAAGCTTAATGACCGATGTGATAATCATTCAATGTCAATAATCACTAGCCAAGAACACATGAATAAGGTGACAAATGTTAAGTACTAAAAGAAATAGTTGAGGGCATAAGAGCAAGACACAAAAATAATTGAAATATCACAAAGGAACAAGAGCAATGCAAAGCAAGAGAAACAAACTAGCAATTAAAGAGTGAAAAGAAAATAAGTATGTGAAAGTGAGAGCTTGTTGTCCTTTTAAAGGATGTGAATAGGACATTTGGCAACAATTACATGGTAATTTCAAACCACAACCCTATTATATATAATCTAAATGCTAATCAATAGTAGGTTAACCTAAGATGAGGTCAAAACTTTTGGTTTAACCTCTAATTGGCAATTTTATATCTATTTAAAGCAAGTTTGACTGGGTAACATTTAGTTGTTATTTTGGCAATTTAAAAATAATTACATTGTATAATTCCCACATTAAACCTCCTTTAGTTTCAAGGTGATTATTCATTCATATAACCACACAAATAGCTTAAATGACATAAGCTCCCATACATAATGATTACTTTCTAATTCTTTCGGGAAATCCATTAGTTTTTTGAAAACCCATAAGCACAATTCTTTGATTGTAAATTTAAAAAATATATATATAGAACCATTTCTTATCAACAAAATGAAATACCCATTCAACAATGGTTGAAATTAAAATTAAAAGGTGGGTAAATGGGTTTGAAACCTTGCTAATCATTAGAAGGGATTTGTGAATGGATTAGGATAGGGAGCCTATTTTGGTGGAAGTGTGGACCTTGTGTGGTCCTATGAAAGGGGGATTTGGAGTTGGATTCCCTATCATCCTTGTATGGAACTTTTGAGGAAATTTGAAAGAGAACAATGTTGTATGAGGAAGAGTAATGCAAATAGTGTGTAGAGATTGTAGAACTTGTGTGTATCATGTGGTAGCATTTGTTTTTCATTGTTTTTCCCTTATTTACTCTTTAACATGATAGTAGTTGAATATATATTATGGTTTGATGTAAAATATTGAAGTTTTCATTTAAGTTTATTCTATTTAGTTTGTTACATATAGAATTGGTTTTTGGAATATACTAGAAGCTTGTTGGAAGGTAGTGATTGCAAGATGGTAGGAATAGTTTGTAGGCAATTTGGTGGAAGGTGTTCACCTCATGAAGGGTAACAAGTAGCCAAGCCAAGTAGGCATTAGCTTGTTGATTTATTGGACTAGTAGTTTTCCAAAGTTTAATAATTAAATTTTATTTATATTGCAGAGTGCTTGCATGCTATGGTGTACTAATTGAAAATTAGAACTACATATAATATCAAAAGAAGCAACATGTAAAATTTAATTCACTTTGAATTATTCTAAAAATTACACACAAATGATTTGGGCCCCAAAATTCAAAGATTTCACAACAATTATGAATATGAAATTGAGTCATAATTGTGCATTTGTGTAAATGTACACCAATATTTTAATAATTTATGAATAAAAACCCTTATTTGATAACAATTTCTCATTTTAAAAAATCTAAAACTTCATCTTATTTTTGTGAAATGATTAAATCTTTTTTTAGCCCAAGTAAATATTCAAAGGAAGAACATTTTTCAACCTTAAAAGATCATAAACATCAACATTACAATACCATAATGTGCTAATGAAAATTTTAAAATCATTTCATCTAAATTCCATGACCTTAAAAAAAATTGAAAATTTTGATGGGGAAGATTATTTTTTATGGTTTCTTTTTGTATATTAAAATTTCATGGAAAAATTATCTTTAAATGTAATATTTCTTAGTTCTTTTGTTGGAATTGTAAAGACGCTTCAAAGTTTCCTAAATCAAAATAATACTTTGTTAAATTATTGTATCATTTATATGTGCATTGATTTCACAACATAATGTTAAATTGGGACATAAACCATCATTTATTACAAAATTTCATTGAAAATTAGTTTCCAAATTTCCACTATGATGAATGAAATTCGGATAGGTATTGAACACTATTAAATTGTGATAGTTTTTTGTGTACATTGTAGCATGCAAAACCCCTACATTTTTTTCATTTTTTGTTGGAAGGTAAGGTTACATTTCACATTGTAGTCATTGAAAACTACTTTCCTCTTTGTAATCTTTGAGAGTTTTTATTTGACAATTGTGTTCAAGTTTTATTTTTTGGGTTACCAAGTTTGTGGTTTTACACACTCAACATTAATAAAAACCTTGGATTGTTTTGGGTTTTTTGAAAACATTATAAATATTTCATCTATCTATGAAAGAAGGTAGTTTGTTTGTGTTAAAGAAAAAACATAGTTACTATGTAGTTATTTAAATAGCTAGGTGAGTAAAAACTTACCCAAGTAAGGTGAAATGAATTTTGCCTACCTACATCCTAACAAACGCAAGAGGGATTATTGTGGTAATCTAGGGGGATAAGGGTAGGAGGAGAAGACATACCATTTAATTAAAAGTAGCTGCCACTTACTATAATAAATGGGAGTTATCCCTTGAAGGCATGGGGAAATTTGAAAAAGGGTATGTATGTGTATGTGTGTGAAGAGTGTGAAGTAAAACTGTTAGTCTTCAACATATACATTAGTAAAATTATTTTTTTTCACAACTTGTCTTATGTAATTACATGTCTCACATGCAACTAAAAAACAATTTGCACGCAACATTTTTTAGTTGCATACAACACGCATAAGACAAGTTGCAATTTTTTTCTTCCAATTATAGTAATTAAGAAAAAATGATTGTTGTAGTAGCTTAGAAGACATTTGTATTTGGTTTTTACCTTAAGTTATGGGTGCAATGACACTAATGTACATAAGCAAGCAATGCTTGGTTTTGTGTATTTAACATTAAAAAATGTACTAAAAAACTTCAAATGGAATTGTTTTTACCTAATGTTATTTTCAATGTATTCCAATATATATAATTTAAAAGTTTAAAATCAGTTTAATGAATGAAAAATACCCAAAAGCACTTTGAAAACATAGTAACCGATGTTTTTAAGTAATAACAAAAATTGTAAATAGACTTGATTTTTTGTGAAAATGACATATTTACAATAAATGTTTTATGTAAATCATAACATAATAATGTGATGAAAAATTTCAAGATTTTTCAAGGTGTTTTTGAAGACTTTTGGTCAAAATATTTCAAAAACATTCAAAAATAAACACCCAATAAATAGTCACCCAAGGGGATGGGTGTGGGTCATGATATCTCGTTTGCACCCTTATGTTATTATTTTCTTTTGGGTGTTGAATTTGACATGCAAGTTGTCATTGACTCCCTTATTGCACCTTGTTAATTGTGTTTTGCATTTTGTTATTATTTTTAATTGTTTGTTAGTTATTGATGCAATAATCAGGTTTGGATTATGTTTTGTTTGTTTTTTCAAGTTTCTTAGTTTACTCTATTTCATGCATTATTGTAATGTAGAATTGTGTTCCACAAGTTCATATGAACTATTGTACAGTTGTTCTAGCCCCCTGCAGAAGTTCTTATTCATACTGGTCATTTCTAGTAGAGTTGCAATAGCTTTAGAGCTTCATAGGGTCATGAGGAATGGGACTTTTCTAGATTGTTTTGTTGTGTGTAACATTGAAATCTCCAAACCCATGACACTTCTTGTTGCATTCTTGGTAGTGTTGGAAAGCCTTACTTAGAGTAGAGGTGCACTGAGTTGGTTTTATAATGTTTCAAGCTTTTGGTGGAGAAGTTATTGAATATAGCAGCTTTTCATTGAAAATTCATTTAAATCAAAAAAGAAAAACATATAGCAGAATTTGGGCACACTCTTGATATTGTTGGAGAGCCTTTGATGAATAAGATTTAATGAAGGCGATTTGGAAATTTTTTAACTTGAGGTGCAGGAGATATTAAATTTTGAGTAATTTTTCTGGTTAATAAATAAAAATAATAAAAAATGATTTTGGAAGGAAAAATTTAGTTGGGTAACCAGGTCACGCTTGGGACAAACAGCACAGACTACACTTTGTCCCTCGATTATTAGCTCTAAAGAGGCCTTACACAACACACTAAGGTACCAAATCCTAATGTATGTTCTGGTTCAGCCTGGCCAAAGGGCCAACTAATATGAATGTCATGTTGACTTGGATCTTCGCCGAGTTTGATACCCAAAATCGTAC
>Ga0209208_10005004_pt1 | contig 18578 bp, 11 predicted proteins | sample S1TSphfallax_3_FD_187694 | JGI IMG/M metagenome (GOLD analysis project Ga0209208, IMG submission 187694) | Host-associated microbial communities from peat moss isolated from Minnesota, USA - S1T2_Fd - Sphagnum fallax MG (SPAdes) (version 2) | ecosystem: Host-associated > Plants > Peat moss >... | reverse complement strand
TTATTTGATAAAATTTACATAAAAATCAACAAACATATGGTGATTAATTAATTAAATCACTTCTATTGATATAACTTGTGAATATTTAATAGCTTTGAATCAAAACACATTTGTAACATGAAAAAACATATATATATATATATATATAATGATCATTATTGATAATGGTATAAGAAGATGTTACAAACACATGTCAAGTAGTGATTAATGTTGGTTGAATTTCAATATTAAACATGAAATTTTGATGTGTAACTACTAATTATTGATCACATTTTGGTGTAATTAAATAAAATAGTTATTGAAAAAGCGATTGATTTATATTTGCATAATATTGTTACAAGATTTCATTTTAACACAAATTTACATAAGAATTGTTTCTTTATATAAAATTGAACTTTGTTTAATGTTTTTGTAAACGATGTGTGGTTCACTTCATTTTATCCCACCAAACATACAATGATGTTACACATGGATATTACACAATAATGTAACAAAATTTTAGGATGACGTGTTAAATGCAATCTCATAGGTTATAATCCAATAAAATTTACATTTCATTTTTGAATATTTAAATGATTTTATCACTATGTGTTTTTTTTTTGGGTAACGCACAATTTTAAATTATTTTTAAAAAATTCAATATGATGGATGACAAAAGGTAATCATGGTTTAACAAAATCAAAACTTCACAAATACTTCAAACCAATGACTAAAATGTCATTTGAATGTAAATGCATTGGGGTTGGGTTTCCTATTGTTTCATGCTTGCTAAGTGCTTTTGTGTGTTATGAACCTAGTATACCACAATGGCCAAGCCTTTGAGACGGTGGCAGAAAATTCAGTGCCAGATTTGACATCAGCATTTCCAAACAACAAGAAGTTAGCAGCATTCAAATCATGGATGTTGGTTGATGCAAAGGGGAATCAATGCTGTTGGAAGTGGCCAAGTATGACATCATGCATTGAGTCAGTATCCATGCTCTTGACCTTCATATTTTGGATCCTTCTTATCATATCCATTGACAATTCTCGGGTGGGAGCAAGCCATTATGCTGAATCTTGAGGTGAGATTATTGTTTGTTCCTCTCCTGTAGTCCTCTCATTTGCAAACAGGCATCAGATTTTCTGTTCCTCCCATCTTCTCACGGGAGCAAGGCATCAAGGATTGCAAAGGGAAAGGCTAAGACAATAGTATGTATGTATTTGTCTGCTTGACATCATCTTAGGGCTGAACTGTAGGAGCTCATATCCACTTGGGTATGATATCACATTGTCTAGTTGACATCATCCTAGGGCTTGGTGTGCAACCTTGCAAATGTGCATTGCAGGTTGCAGTAGTGGTGGTGGTGGTGGTGGTGGTACAGGGCATTGTTTTCTAGGCACCACCCAAGTGTCTGGCAGGAATAGATCAGATCTTGCACGTATGATATCACATCCTCTGCTTGATATCATCCTAGGGCTTGGTCTGTAACCTTGCAAATGTGTGTTACAGGTTGCAGTAGTAGTGGTGTAGAGTGGTGCCACTGAAGTGTCTAGCACATGCATTGATGCAATCTTGAAAGATAGGTCTGTTCTGCACACGTTCCATTTCAATTCACAAGCATTGGATGCAATCTTGTTGTCAGGACTGATCCTTGGAGGCCAACTAAAAGTGTAGGATTGGCAAGAGCATGATTGAAGATGCAGAGGCAAAGGGTGCTATCATTCCTGGAAAGGTAATGGCAAGCTTTGTTTAGTGACTGAAACACTGGGGCAGTATGTGAGGGAGTACAGACCAGCTGATGTGAATCAAGTTTTCCTCTTGTTACCTCTGTTGCAGTACTAGTCCATATTTCCTTCCAATCTGCAAGTGTATTTGAGAAGATGTGAAGAAAGGAAGAGTACAATTCCCATGTTCCCCCATTCTTTTCCATGATTGTGTGAGTTTTATGGAATGCTGCATCTTGCTATCAAAGTGCTTTGTGCATCCAACTTGCTTGTAGGTTGTCTGCTAGATTTTCATTTTGATCTATTGGATGTGCAGAGTGTTCTTGTGGAGCCTACAAGCGGAAACACAGGGATAGGGCTGGCCCTCATAGCTGCTACTAAAGGCTACAAACTCATCCTTCTATGAGTCTGGAACAACATGTTTTGCTGAAGGCTTTTGGTGCAGAGCTCATTCTTACTGAGCCAACCAAAGGAATGAAGGGGGATGTCCAGAAGGCAGAAGAAATTGTGAAAAAGACAACTAATTCCTACATGCATCACTTCCCTGTTTTGAAATGAGGATAGGATGTGGACCCAGGAAATTTCAGAACAACAATAGTATCATAATCATGGTCAAGCTCTTAGCAAAAGTGGTCCAGATGAATCTGAGCAACTGGACAAAACCTTTCAAATGACCAAAAGTACAGGAAAGCAGGAACATAGGACAATCTGCAGCTTAGAAACAATAACCAAATTAGTGACAAAGAGCAAAATAGAGAATCTTTGCTTGGTTGGAGGACTTCAGTTGCATGGACGCAATTGTTTCTAGCCTTGGACAGTGTGAAGTCCCAAAAGCTTAGAGCAAACAAATAACAATTCTAATTTCAGGAGTTTGAGAAGTACAGTTCTATCCAGTTTTCTGTCTGTAAGTCTTATCCACAACATAAACACTCAGATGGTTCTTTGGACATGAAAGTTGGCATGGCCAGGCATGCAACAACTATAAGCTGTTCAGTGGGAAAGCAGCAGAAGCAGATCTCAAAGCCTTGGAGGAAACGTTAAAAGGTCCCAGTGAGAATGAGCTTGTTAAGCACAACCATGTGGTTTTTTGAAGTGGTGAAAATGTCTTGCAAGTATGACCACCTCTGAGTGATGATTGGTCTTCAATATCTTTCCAGGCATGTAATGTCCAGAATCAACTTTTGTAACTTGACATTATGCAAAGTGTTTTAATGTGTGCTTGTAACAATTCCCATTTGATACTGTAGTTTCATGACTGTTTCAGGCACTACCCCCCCTGCTTGGTATCCTGCCTGAAGCCAAGTTAAATTTCATTATTTACTACTTGCAGAATAGTGGTGAGTAGACTTGCTTCCTTCTCTGGTTGGTTTCTTTCCTACTCAATTTGGTTATCTAGAGAGTCCACAACAAAGCTGCCTCTCTGTGCAATTATGTCAAAGAAAAGCTAATAGCTACCAGTTCTAAAACTATAAGGAACAGAGTTGCAGGAGGCATACAACATGGTCAAGGAGTTGGAACCTTCAACAACACAGGAATATGTAGTAAAGGCTGTCTCCTATGCTAGTCTGGGCCCAGAGATACAGAATGCTGAGATGCTAAAGCAAGCCCAACACTACTTCCAATTAGTGGGATCATCAGCCAGTGAATGTGATACAATACCAGGTCGTCAGTGCATGGAGTCCTGCTTCTTCTTGCTGAGGCAGTTCGATGATGCACTTATTTATCTCAAAGTTAGAAAGCCACCTCCTTGTCCAAGCGTTTGTGGAGATGTCAGGCTGTAAGATGCTCTAATGTGGTTGGAAACCCAAATTCTATTGCAGTCTCACAGCAGTCAGCATTGGGCTACAAAGACATAGTCTGCACATGGGAATCACTTGAAGAGGCCAATAGTGAGGATAATGACAATGATGCTTTTGATCACTTGCAGTCTATTAAGGCATATTCGGATGCACAAGATGAGTTCAATTGGAATTATGGCATTGTGAAAGCTGTTGTGGGGACATACCAGGAAGCAGAAGAGGCATTGTTGCTAGTTTCTAATGAGCGCTATCACCGTGATTACTACTATCAAGCATGGCTGTGCCACTGCTTCATCATGGCTGGCAAAGCAAGCCTTGCTTGGGATCACCATGTGCAAATAGAGGCTTCTGAGGAATCCTTCAGTTAACTAAAACAAAAGAATTATTGCCTTTGTAGAAAACAATCAACATTAGGGGCCTTAACTCCCTCTTATTGATGCAGGAGTTGTTGTCATGATTGGGCAACAAGGGAAAAGTCATTAAGAGAGTGCATGTTGTGATATGTAGCTTGTTGCTGCTGATTACAAATGAGTACTACAAAACTGGACAATATGCAGCAAAGGCATTTGATGGCCTTGAGAGAATGGATGAGTCACCTGAGTATTGGGAGGGCAAGAGAGGAGCTTGTATTGGTGTGTTTCAGATGGTAATATCAGGCAAAGAACCCAAAGAAAGCCTCATAGTGGTTCTTGAACTTCTTCGGAATACAAGCAATTCACAGGTGCATATGCACTAAAATGCATAAAATTCCCACACTTTCTGAACAAATTTTCTTTTGGCACCAATTGGTTTCAAATGAAATGCAGTTGCCCACAAGTCAGGTTACATTCAAGCTCATTTTTTATGTCCAATGCATTGTAAGATCAATTTTATTAATTAATTATTGACATTTTTTTGTGAAGCTATGGCTATTTTTTGATGTCATAAATATAAGATTAAGTCAACAAGTACCATTGTCATGAGTTTCAGGGCTTATTTTTAAAATTATAATATTGCTTCACTGGTCATAACTCACAACCTTAGAAGTGTCAGGAAGCATGAGACCGTCACTTCCATCATGAATAATAATGCCAAGCTGCCATGGCCCTCCCACTGACCCATAATCTTCCAAGTACGGGCATAGTTCAGCATATAACAACCTGCCTAACCTCTTGGGCAAACCATTTAACAAACAACAACATCCTGAGTTTCTATCACATTTCCAGAGGCAATAGGAAGACTCAGTCCCGATGTTGGCTAGCACTCATGAGATTATAGCCAACATACAAAGTCAATAGCCTCTTCGAACTGAAACAAGCTTATGAGGGTAAGTTTCATTTCATCTTAGAATGTCCCTGTACAAATAAGCAAAACCCCTAAGCACAAGGCACTGAGAGGTGTACATAGAGGAACATAAAACCTCACTCCCAAACATCTCCTTCCAAATATGAGATTCCAAAGCCAAAAGAGCCTTGCACTATGCCACAAAAGCATACTAATGCAAGACATCGACAAATGGGCAGGAAAATGGTGCTTCAGTACCACATCTAGACATGATAAAAAGAAATTCTTTTAGTGTTTTTTGTCCATTGCTCAGCTACTATTTCCAGAAAAAAGTAGAAGCTGCTTGACAGCATTGGACATACAAAATTCTCAGAAAATTTGGCACAATCTTGAAGCCATTCTACCAAGCTCCTTATTATGTTACTGCACCATTGCGCGATATTTAGTATGTAATCATTTGTGCCACCAACACGCCTGAGTGAAGATCTATTGTCCATTCAATCCACCGTCCTAAGACACTCCCCACAACTTTTCTGCAAGTTGTGGGAAGGCCTTGGACCTGCAATAAAGAGGAACTGCCAAAGCCAAGGACTTGTCCTTGCATCTTGGCATGGCTTGTGGCTTTCATTTACAGCCATAGATAGCAAGAAGGTTTGTTGCTATAAATCTGAGTTGAGCATAAAAAACTGACTCATCCTACAAGCCAGGATTTTTACAGTACTTCAGCTTGCAATCAATGCCCGCACATCTGCTTCCACAGGCTGATTTTTATCCTTCACCTATAGGATCGTTCGGGCTTACATTCAAGCAGTGAAAATGGTATCCAAGTGAAATTCCCACAGATAATTTTCCAGACTTTGATGACATGCAGATTAAGTCCTTACCTTCTACTCTAAATGCCACACATCTCTCCTTGCAACAAGGGTTGTCTCCTCTTGTAAGGCCTTATTATCTCTGGGGTTTTTCTTTTGTTAATATTATTTTGTCTTTGGTGGCACGAGCTCATGCTGACACTCTCCTAGTTTACTGCTTCCTTTTGCAGGTGACGTTTCTTGTTATGCATTTCAATGGTGTCAGGATAGTGAATTTGGACATTTGTGATGTTCTTTTGCAATCCATTTTTGTGTTGGTGCAGTACTAGGAGCATGTTGTTGCTTTTGAGCACAGCTAAGCTGCCTATGTGGGTATAGTGGGTTCTCTTTTAGCTTCATTTGACAATCGGTTTTGGATACCCATCTCCAACATTCTATTACGTGTTTGTAAGGGCTCAGGCTTTGGAGCATCCAAATGCTCATCCCATGGAGAGTCCTTTTCCCCTCATTTTCAGGTAGGTGAAATTCCAGGAAGTTCTTCTGCAGATGAAGTGGAGATTGTACTTGTGAAGTGTATGTGACATGACACAATAGTTTGAAGCTTTTGTCTTACCGACAAGAGTTGTGCTCTGGACCTGCAGCGGTTGTTGAAAAAGAAATGCACAGTTGATGAGAAGCTGTTTGCCTCATTCCTGAACACACTCAACTGGACCATCACAGAGTTCTCAGTTGCGATTAAGGAAATGGAGGAGCAAATTGATCGACATCAGGTATTTACCTTGCCGCATACCAATTTATGTATTGTCTAGGATTACTATCGTGTTTGCATGAAAGGTGTGATATGGAAGGTAAACAACAATGTGTTTTTTTTGAGAATAACATCCACTGAAAGCCCATATGGCACCTTGCTGGTTTACTCTACATAAGACTCGGTGACAATCAACCTGTTTGCACACACACCCAATTCTCTCAACAAACTCACGAGTCACAGGAAGAGTATAGATAAATGAAATGTTGAACCATTCCAGATTTACACAGGCATTTCAGAAACTTTAAGAAAATTCCAAGTGTATGCAATACCCTCTTGTGGGTATTTCATATTCAGGCTACCTTGCGTTGAAACATTGTGTTTATATTGTTCTGAACATATTGCATAATTTACTCAAAGAAATCAAGAGCATATGCAATATGCTCACATAGATAGATGCCTTGGGTTGGGAGGTGATTGTCATAAAGATATTACATAAACCATGAAAATATACAGTAAACATGCATTATTCATATGTGAGTATTGAATTGAATTGGGGGCTACCATGTAAAATGGTGATTGTATGCAAATGATGGTTCTGCACAAATGGAGGCTTCAATAATTCAACATTTTTGTTTAATATGTGGAATGTGCAATTGTAGTTTATAATACATATAATTTTAACAAACAACTATAGTTTGAAACAACTAAAAAGACTTCAACAAAGTTTTGGAATGATAATATAATACCCCACCATTCATCGAATATTTCATCAAACATGAGTCTCAACATTATCAACCTTGCATGCATGCTCAGTATACTATGCAAACAGAATTGAAATTTATCTTTTTTTTAATTATTGGCATACAACCTTTGCATACATTCAGACAAAATGCTACACAAAACCAAAAAAATGTTGCATGAACAAATATGGGCGTTGCCTTGTGCACCATGCTACAAAAATGTGCAAGTTTGAAAAAAAACGAACCAAAATGGTGAATGTTTATAGCCTCTTAGTTTTAGTAAGGGAGGAGGAGGAGGAGGAGATTCCCTATTCAAGTGGGACTCCTCCTAGTATTACAATATTACCACCACCACCATGAATCAATTTAGGTCCTCCTCATACTACAGAAAAAAAAACATTAAAAAAAAAATTAAAATTAAAAGTGAAAAGATACAAAGAAGAAAAAAGCACAAAAAGAAGAAAAAAAGCCCTCATAAAGAAAAAAGAAATAGCAAGAAAACAAGCTCTCCACACAAAATTTTTTTTAATAAATAAATAAATTCTCAAGAAAACAAACTCCCAAGAAGAAGCAAAAAAGAACAATAAAATAAATCTTAAATAAATAAAAAATAATAAAAAAAGCTCTCAAAAATTTTAAAAACAAGAAAAACAAGAAAAAGCAAGAAAACAAACTCTCAACCCCAAAAAAAAAGCTAGAGAGGACAAAAGCAGGGATACATAAAAGGGTTGGCTAGGTGGGTAGGAAGGAGGGTTTAGGACTAATTCTGGAGGTTGGAGGCATAGGAGAAAAAAACAAAAACTCACCTGGTGAAAGGGTCCTGGGCTTGGGTTTCCAAAACATCTCAAAAGGACATTTGTTGAATGGTGGCATTGGTGAGGGTGCTGGGTAACTCAGGCCATTGCTCTTGAGCCTATTGGCATCAAGAAAGCCAAGCCACAATTTCACAAGCTACTCTATGCATTGAGCTTTGCATGTTGTGCTGCAATTAGGCTACATGTGATGATGGCTATCGTTTGTATTTTGAATCCTAGAAAAGTGAACACTTTGTTAAAGGTCAACACCTTTTTTGGTTGTATTTTGGAGCTTGACAAAGTGAAAACACTCGGGTGACTTAACTCCTACATAGTTATTAATTGTGTGATTGGTCCTCAATCCTAATGTTACTAATGATTATTTCTTGTAATCCATTTGGAGATTACTTGGCATGTCCTTCAAAGCCATTTTTACTCGACCTAGAATGTGAAAATTAATGGGTATGCATTAGAAGGATTTTCATTGTTTGAGGGCATGGGAACAAGGGCTACCCTCCCCTACCACCTCAAGGCTCATTCCAATGTCCTCAAAACATGAAAACCGCCATTTCAGCTGGCCTTTCCAATGTAAAAAATGGAAAATACTTTTTGAACAGAGGAATGTTGTTATGTACAAGAGAGCAGGCTAGCTAAAGCCAACTCCCGCTCCTATGCACCTTAGCCTATTCCTCCTAAAAAGTCCATGGCCAAGCCTATAGGCACACTAGGAGCCAGAATTGGCTCGAGCCAGCCCTCTCAATGGCCCTTAAGGCAGGGGATCCTTGTCTAAAGGCAGTGAATACAAACGCACTCAGGCAGATTCAGCCTAATTAAAGTGGTCTCCAAGAGCCACTCAAGCAGATTTGGCCCCCATGTGATGACTTTAGTTTTGCATATTTTGCAAAAGCATATGACCACGAGGAGTCCAAACCTGGGACCCTTAAACCCTAAACCTAATAAGACAGCCCCTGCCTTTGTCGTAAAGAGGTCACAATTAATTTTTCATTCCCACTACCTAAAAAGAAATAATAGAAAGATGGAATCTCTTGAAACCAGGCTATAACTCGTACACTTCTATCAAGGAAGGTAAGAAAGTTAACACAAATTATTTATGCACCCTTTACATTGATTGTATAGAAATTGGGCACAAGAAGCTTACAACGGTCATTGTTCATACCCAAAGTTTCTATATGCGACAAAGAAGATACAATAAAGTTATTCGTAAAGTCACCCGTGGAGTCACGTGGTGACTAGGGGACAAGAACGGCCAGTTTCGACATAATATGCCATCAAATGCATAACTGGGAATGAAATTTTACAAAACACAATAACTGGAACCCAAACTAGTTCTTCTTCAACTAATTTTAGTAGTAAACTGAGTTTCATCCCCTCTTTCCTTTTTCCTGAGCGCTTCTAGTGCTCTTACATATATTTTCACAGCTCTTACGTGTACAACTACTATAATTATTCTCAAACCTTGTGCATTAAATGTTGAGTTTCATAAAGGGGACAACAAACCATCCTTTATTAGGATTATCAATTGATAAACATGTCAATGTAAATAAACCAACCTCAATAATAGACATATGGTCAGAAATCCAATTCACAATAATTGATAAAATATCAATAATAAGTTGTATCTTACTTGTCACAATGCGTCTAAAACTAATAAAATCTAACATTTTACCATTTGGAGAAATCATCATAATGTTCCTAGGAGATTTTTTTTAATTGCCAACAATAAATGACAAATCAGTTTATTCAACAAACATCCAACCGATATTTGCTTTCACAAGTTCAACTCTAAAAAAAACCATAGGAAAAAGATTTTGAGAAAATCACATGCTACTTCATAGTGTTGTACTCACAGAATAAATGTGACAAAATGAAGACATACAATATGCTAAACTTTTAGAGAACTTAAGAATTAGATTTTTTTTGAAATTGGATTTTGACTTATTAAAAACATGTTTTCTATCCAATTAAATCTCAACTTATTTGATGATCCATGGAAGACAACAACCTTCGTAATACCTCACAATGAATTATGAAATGTCATAAATTATTACATGATAAATATCCATTTGAAAACGTTAAAACAAAAATGTTATGTTATCATTGCAACTGACACATACAAAAAGGGGTCAATATGAAAGGACATCCAATACATTATAAAATAAACAATACTCACAAATACTTAACACCCTTCCTTAAAATCTACAAAGGAATGAAAGTAATTATAATGGAAATTTTGTATCCAAAATTGTGAATTGTCAACAAAAGCATCAACTAGATTGAAAACATATTAATCACATATGTTGAATGGGTACAAAAAGATTATACGATGCACCCCCAATAAATGTTTTAATCAATTTCAATGAATTCGTAAACAAACACAAATCTACAAAACATAAGATTTGATGGACTCCTTACAAATGTCATTCCAATAGCACCCATATCAAGAGCTTCCAATGTAATCACCACATACCATAATCAAACACATCTAAAAATTTCACAATAAATAGATATCAACTACCACTAGCCTTGATTTTTTGTCTCACAGACTTCAAAGTGCAAGGACAAACATTTGAGCATTTGATCATAGACCTTTAACAACCATTCAACAATGTCTGATTTAATATGCACAATAAATAGGTAACATTATCACATCTATGTTCAATAGAGGAACTAATAATCCTACAAGATATCACTATACAAGACATAAGCAAAACTGAATTCAAAAAAAAAATCAATACATATGGTGACACCTACTTCAAAACATGACATAACAAAAGAAAAATATAAACACTACATGTTGAAACCCCACAACAACAAAAAAATTAATCATGATAGAAAAAAAATTCAAACAACAACATAATTAATGATGACGTTATGGACTACTGGCACAAAGATCTCCAATTAACAATAAATGATGGAAACGTCCTTTTAAATCCCTACAGATGGTTGAATGACCAACACATGGCAACAACAATGCAAATGTTATATGTTCAAAAAACTAGAATTGTTAAGATACCAACAACACACATATGCAATCATAGGAACCATACATATATGCTTATCCAAATGTTTTTTTAAAATTTCATAAATAACCACCGTTGGATCTTAGGTCAAATACACATAACCACACCAAACTTACATTGCACAATATATGATTCAAACACATTGAAAACAAAAAAAATTACCAAAAAATACCATACAATTACTAACTAAAATAATTAATGTTGAACATTTGCTATATACATATGCAAATGTCATGCAACAACTAGATGGTTCATCTTGTGGGCTTTTTACAATAGCACATGTAATTGATATAGCATTCAAACTCAACCTGGAACATCTATCTACATTGTCCCAAAAATATGATTGCATATCCAAAACAACATAAACAATAAAAACACATCTCCATTCCCCAAATGCATAACCATGTAGTTGAACATCACTAATAGTGCACAACAACATGAAACCAAAATGTTTCATAAATAATTATTGCACATGATATTCAACATTATTAAAATTATTGTTGTTGTAATATGTTTTTGGATATGGCACACTCCAAAATGCCCTATTTTATTTATTTTAATTGATGCATGTGTTATTGGTAATAGAATAAAGGGAAAGGGGTATTAATAAAATTTATTGGCCTTCCAAATGCACGATGTATAATCCTTTCTTACCTAAGTAATTAGGCATATATTTATTTTTTTAATGTTGAAATACTACTTATTAAAGACCTTTAACATCATTAAAATTACAATCACATCATTTATGCATTATTTATTAACCTATGAAATATAATTACTTGAGGGGGGTTACTTTAACATATATGCAACCCATAATATATAGTTCAATAATGGGTACCTTTATTTCACACACAAACAAACCATTGTATTTTTAAAGAAAATAACACAGTCGTAGGTTATTGAAATTACAATATTCAAGTATTGCTCACTCAACTTTTTATCACACATCTTTACAAAGGAACAAATATATTCCCAGAATCTTCACATTAAAAAATCACCTTTTTTACAAATTTAAGTCTCCCTTTTAAAATAGGTAACCCCCACCTAAATAAGTGGTGACTACTCAAATCTAGATGTTATTTTTTATCCTTTAACGTTTAATTGACAATTGATCAAAATTGTCACATTTCAAAATATGGACTAGATTTCACAAACATGCATAAAAATCATATAAAACTTTGGATTTTGGGAAATTCGATTCAATAAAATTGTGCAAGACTTAACTTAGGTGTTTTAAGGATAAAATAAAATAAAATCATATGAAAAATGAAAAATTGCCACTATTGAAACTTTGGAGTTTCATGTTTCAAGCAATCTTTGAAATTGTAAGTATTTGAAGACTTTGGGTAAGAAGTCATGCTCCAAAATTTGTAAAAATTTTGTGACATTAATTTGACATTCATATGAGTAATGTGCAAAAAAAAAGTCTTACTTTTATTTTTTAGTGAACAAGTAATTGATTGTCAAAGTTGGCCATTCAAAATGATTCAAAAAAAATCTTTGGTTTTCTTCCTTATTGGGCAAACAAGAGGAAAACAACAATCTCCAATTGTTTGAAAAATAAAAAGAGGTTCCCTTTGTTCCCAAATATAAAAGACCGCATGTATTATAGGTGTTTCCAAATAGAAAATAAGATATTTATACATGTGATAGTCATTGTCCTTTTGTAAGGGGATTAAAGGCAAGACATGGCATAAGTGGCTTTTATGACGAGTTATTTATTTTAAAAAATTTGGACCTAGTGTGGGGTGGGCATGAAAAAGTTTGGAACTTGGTAATGGTTTTTGAATTAAAAAAGAAAACTAATATGGGATGGGGGCAAATGGGGAAGCACCATGTTATATTTTTCTCTCTTACTAATTTTGGGCTCAAGGGAGGCCTGGCGGAAAGGAGGGTCGGATGGTTTTTTCTCTCTCTTTCCCTTATTATGGGTGGGGCAACAATGGGAGGGCATGGTCATATTTTTTTTATAAAAAATAGATCATTGGTTGGGTGGGGGGAAGGTTGAGATTCATTGAAAAGTCACATGTGTTACAAACTTTGAAATTTTGCCATAAAGTGCTAAGAAATCCATAGGTGAACACTTCACCCTTATTTATTTATTTATACTATATTTTTTTGAAATTTCAACCACATATGGCTAATTAGATATGTAGATGCTTACAATTTACATAATTGGGAAAATATATATAACGGAAAAATTTTGGATAATTTGGTCACAAAATGTCACAAAATGCTAGGAACCCCTAGTTGAACATTTTGTTCATAGCTTTTTCTGATTTTACTATAATTGTGTGAAATTTTACCCACATATGGCTAACTATGTATGTGGATGTTTGCAATTTATAAAATTGAAAAAAAGAAAAAAAATTTGATGCACTTATATAATTTGCCCATAAAACAACAAGAAACATGTTCAAAGACACATTCAAATCATTTTATTTTGGGATGATTAGAGTGATAATTTTCATAAAGAAACATGACCTAAAAAAAAAACTAGATAAGTCAAATACCCCCAACCTTAGGAGTTAAACTTGAGAGGCCAACCAATATTCATGGCATTAGTCCCACCCCCCACTAAACATACATATAATCTATGCATATGTGTTATGTAATTTCACAAAGCAAGCACCAAAACAAATTGTAGTATCATCACAAGTAGGACAATATCAATTCACCTTCTTTGTACAAACCACACACAACCTTCTTTTCCTTGATGTTCATGTCCATTGCATGGAATAATGCAACACCTCAACATTCAATATAGAAACCCCTACCATTGTTTTTGCCTTTGAAGTGGAATGTGTTCCCTTTTTTATCAAAGCCCTAGCCAAAACCACATTGAACTTCAAATGTGACATTATTTCCGTTAACTTTCCAAACCAAAGCATATGTGCCTTGTAACATAATGAATGAGTTCACAATGGTGATATCAATGACATGGAACATTATCCAATGCCACAATTTGTGATCACACCTTTGCAAAATATAATATCCATAAAGATGATCCTACACATCAACTCTGCACATGTGCTATTGGTAATGTATTAACATTGGGCTAGTAGGGATTTCCAATGGGTAATTAGACACCACCAAATGGCAAATGTTGCACACGTAAGGTCGATTGGACTAAAAGTAGTGGACAAAATGAAAAACAATTTGTTTTGAAACCAAGATATTGCACCAAATTGACCTAAAACATGCACGCAAAACCAAAATTGTCCTCTTGATCTTCTCTTTGGATCAACAGTCAAAGCATTAGACCACCCCTTATAATCAATCATGTAAGTCCTTGTGGCATTCACCCTAACCTTCAAAAGATCCCAAAATAGTGCAAGGCTATAGAAAAAATTATCACATGTGACAATATGATTCTTGTTCTTGTACCCATCCATCAACCCACACACAAATTGTAATTAGTTGCATGTTTAACATCCTCTTGACATGTATTACAATACACTTCCATTTTATACATAAACTTGGACTTCGCATCAACCAAACACCAAATCTTCACTCCATACAACCAAGGTTTAACTTTCATCTATCGTCGGTTGGGTGAGTATTTCCCAATATATTTTATCATTATTTCATCCACACACAAATTTTATTTTGCATTACAAAATTGCCCACATACACTAGTAGAAATCAGCCACAATGTAACCACTCCATTTACGATTGCATGTGACTTGTAGTCGTTTGCAACTAGATTTGAGAATATTTACAACTACAAGACCAAATTTCAACTATTTTGGTCATTCTCACAACTATGATGTAACTACTAAAATTTTCATCCCATTGGTTGGATCCAATTTACATTTATTTTCATCCATTAATAGGTTGATATGTCCCATTAGTCACGATAGTCATCAAATTAATTGCATTCTAAAGGTATTCTACAATAACATAGAGCTGTATTTTAACATATGTACTAAAATTATATATATGTATATATGTAAATTGTTCATATAATGAATCTCAAAATTCATATTTGAACATTGAATTTTTTATTCAAATCTGGAAATTAATTCTTTAATTCTGCAAACTATTATTTTAACTTTTATAAAATATATTAGAATTTGAAACTTGATATTTGACCCTGAAAATTATTATTTCAATTATTCAAAACATTATTTAATTTATTTTTTATTTGAATATGATATTTTCAATTTAAATTTAAAAAAGGCTTATTTGATCTAAAAATTGATATTTGAATTCTAAATTAATATTTTTTGAATCTAAAAATTAGTATTTCAATTCAGAAAATTATTAACTGATTATAAAAATGCACATTTTTAATTTTGAATATTTTTATATGAATATGAAAATTTATATTTCAACTCTGAAAAAATTTCATTTAAATTTTAAATAATCATTTGATTTGAACATGAAATTTCAATTCCAAATTATTATTTTGGATTTTCAAAATTAATACTTCCAATCTGAAAATTATTAATTGAGTCTAAAAGTGGAAATTTCAATGTTGAATATTGTTATTTGAATCTGAATTTGACATTTCAATTCTGGAAATTATTCTTTAAATTCAAAAAAATTATTTGATCTAAAAATTGATATTTGAACTCTAAATTATTATTTTCGATTCTAAAAATTAATATTTAAATTTAAAAAATTTATTGAGTCTAAACATCAACATTTTGATTTTAAATATTTTTATTTGAACTTGAAATTTGATATTTGAATTCTGAAGTTTTAAATTTAAATTTTAAGAAATTATTTGAATTGAAAGTTGAAATTTGAATTCCAAATTTTTATTTTGGATTCTCGAAATTAATATTTCAATTCAGAAAATTATTAATTGAGTCTTAAATGGACATTTTTAGTTTTGAATATTATTATTTGAATCTGAAAATTGACATTTAAATTCTGAAATTTGTTATTTAACTTCAAAAACCTTATTTGATCTAAAACTTGATCTTTGAATTCTGAATTACTATTTTGAAATTTTAATTATATATTTTAATTCAAAAAATTATTGATTGAGTTATAAGGGCTTTTTCTACTAGTGTTATCAATAATAAATCACTTTTATAAATAATTATAAATGATTATGTTAAGTAATCTAAGTTACACTAAATAATTATTGTTATAACATAGATTTGTATATTATCTAATTTATATTCTTATATTAAATGAAATTAAATAATGTAATTAATATGACATTATTTTAAAATCATTGCAATTACTTCATATTAGAATTAATTAGTATGTGCATAATTATTCACCCTCTATAATTTATAACTTCAAACCTGAATTAAAAATTTGGAAACATTATAATGTAGTTAAAATAATTATTTTACTGATTTTAATTTCGCGATTATTATTATTATTATTAAAAATTTTGTGATTAATCATCTATGATAAATATTTTATAATAATTTTAAAGTAATTATGAAAATTCATATTATGTTTAACAAATTAATGTATTTATAGTTAATAATTACCAAGATAAAAACAACTACTTGACCTATAATAATTTCTACAACAATAAATGTAGTTATACAATAAGTAATGTAATTCATTGAATAATAATTTTTAAAACATTTGTGTAAGAAGTTACTTTCTAATAACAATTGTTAATTCATTACTTAATTTTAGCATAAATATTTAAAATATTTAATTTTTTAATTATAGTCATTAAATGTTTTACATTAATTATATTATATATAATTCAATCGAATTCTAAAAATTAATAAAATATTTTTAAATATTTTAATTATTTAATTGTTTATGAGTTATGTATTAATAACTTGTGAGTAAGTAGATAGCTAGTTTGTTAAATATTAAGAAGTTATTGCTTATTTAAGTAATTGATAATGAATATTGAGCATTTGTAATGTATAATTCATAATTTAAATATATTTAAATTTAATTATTAATTAAATGATTATCTAATTACCTAGTACTTGAATTGTTTAGAAATCTAAAAATTGAGAAAGTAAGGTATGAAGAAAATTTTGGATTTACAATATAGTTTGTGAGGAGATTGCAACTTTAAAACTTATACCATATTGTTTGTTCTTCATTCTTATTTTGAACACTATATAAACAAGGGGGTGTGGTCATCCAATTTCACATTAAAAAATTTGTGCACATGAGATGAACAATTCAAAAGGTTCAACCCAAAACAAAACAAAAAACAAATTATGCACATTTCTAAAGTATTTGCTTTCCCCACCTACTTATCTACCTATCTAAGTAAGTACCTAATTTGACCTACCCACCTAGGTTGACCTATGTACTTACCTACCCAAATACCTACTTATATGAACAGGTATTTAGCCTAGGAAGGTAAAACCTACCTACCTATTTTTTTTACCTAAGTAGGTAAGTTGGTATGTAGCCTAGGTTTGTAGGCATCTATTTATGTACCTACCTAGGTACCTACCAACCTAATATATATGTATTTTTTAATGCCACATGGCATATTCGCATTAACACAAACCATTAATTATTCGGTTCATGAAAATTTTCATATCACCTTGTTTTTTAATGGTTTTTATCATTCACCTCATTCAACTTAAGGTCCCATTTGCAAATGCATGGTTTATTTTCATGATCAACAAACACAAACAAACAAATCCATACATAGGAAAAGTTGGGCATTCTTAAATAAAAGTTCATTTTAAGTAAAGTTAAGAAAACATTTATTTCAAAAACACCTCACTTTGAGGGTGTAGCCCAATGTAAAACATTGGGAAAAAAATTTAATTGTTTTTTCCATGTGATACTTGATAGGTATCATGAGAAAATTAAAATTAAAAAGGTAAGCCATTGCATGTTGTTTTTTTTATTAATTTAATTTTCCCAAGGTCATTAAGAAATTGAAAATTTTCATGGATTTAAATGTTAGGTAAGTGTAAATCATTTACACTATAGTTACATAGTTTTTGCATGGCTTAAAATGCACATTTACAAGTCCATACTCCAAGGTTAGACCAATACACATATCATACCTATGGCTAATGTTTGACATGAATCAATTCATTAAAGTTTTTGCCCACAAAAAGAAAAAAAAATCTATTTGCAAAAATCCATGAGAATTGAATGCTCATATTTTCAAAGTTTTTCACTATTCAAACTAGTGGGATAACATTACAAATAATAAACATAAGGGAACATTTTTTAATTTATTCCTTAAGCACAAAAATTTTGGAATATTAAAATTGGGACTATTGAACCTCAAATTTTAAATAAATAAGTATTTCAATATTGCATAGTCAAACCATGGTCTTAATTATGGTTCGTGGATAAAAAGTTTTAATTTTACACAATGTGAAATTAAATTTAATACTTACACAAAGGGTATGTTTAAAAGCATAAACCTATTAAAAAAAATTTAATGCACAATGGACATGTGTGAAATTGCTTACTCCATTCCATTTGTGAAGAAAGTTGACATTTCCATCAATTGTCATGGTCCCTTCAATTTGCATAAAAACACATTTTGATTTTTGAACATTTGTGATTAGAGAAGATGTCACCTAATGTATTTCTCTTCCATTTTTTACCTAGTTTTTTTCATTTTTAAAAATCATGATACCCATCAAATGTCATAAGGAATAAAAACCAAAGTAGGTTTTTATGTTTGATAAAACCCGTAGTATGGCCTTGACCAAAATAAGGGCCCATGCGAAGTGAACTATGGGCTTTAGT
>Ga0209208_10005003_pt1 | contig 18578 bp, 13 predicted proteins | sample S1TSphfallax_3_FD_187694 | JGI IMG/M metagenome (GOLD analysis project Ga0209208, IMG submission 187694) | Host-associated microbial communities from peat moss isolated from Minnesota, USA - S1T2_Fd - Sphagnum fallax MG (SPAdes) (version 2) | ecosystem: Host-associated > Plants > Peat moss >... | reverse complement strand
TTTCTTTGAAAACATATTTCCTCAAGAATTTGGTAATTTTTTTATTTTTTAAATTGAAAATTTGTAATAAAATAATCTTTTTTTCTTTTGAGGTCAAATTTTGGCAATAAAAAGAACAATGCATGAATCCATAGATTTGGAGTTGCCATCAATTATTGCAAAATATGGGAGACATCCTTTGAATCTTGGTGGGGAAATGCGAAAATTGTGTTTAAGAACAAACATGCGATCTATGGGAATAAATTATAGGAAGTAAAGTAAATTTTATTGGGAACAAAACAAATCAATGCAAATAAAAAAAACCATTTCTGAACATTGGGAACAAATGTTAAAACCTAAGGAAATCAATGGAACAAAAATACAGTGGCAAGCATTTCATGATCCCTGTAGTATGAATTCATGGGCCTTAACATATCAAACAATTTACTTGGTGATTCAATACAAAATCAATTCAAATGGTGCCAAATTCAATGCCACCTTCAACAAATGCTAGTAATTGAAAACAAACTTCTAACATGGTGAATGAATCCATTTCTTTCCTCCTTTCCTAGATGCACCTTGTCAAGGGGCCCACATGATGGGCACCATCCCATAGTAATGGTTATGTAAGTCATAAGCAAATTTAGGACCGAAACTATGTATCTTTATTACATAACTATGGAAATTTATGTTCTTGTTTGCATAAATCTTTTTTCACCTTTTTATTGTCTATGTATAACTAATATGCCACACCATTCTCCTACCATGGACTTTACATAAACTACACCAAAACCTTTTAAAACAAAAATCTTAATTCCTTTCACAATTTTATTCCATCAAACTTTACATTCATACAACTTGTTTCTATCAAATGAAAGTGTTTCCAAAGGTCACAAACACCCACTTATATATTAACCAAAAAGGAAACTAAACAAGAATTTCCTAAAGTCTACACATCACATGGTTCCACATGGCTCCCCATGTGATTTCACATGCATAATAAAATGGCAAAGGCTTTTCACATAAATTATCATGTAAAAGTAAATGCATAATAAAATGGCAAAAACTTTTCACATAAATTATCATGTGAAAGTAAATCCATAATAAAATGGCAAAGGCTTTTCACATAAATTATCATGTAAAAGTAAATGCATAATAAAATGGCAAAAACTTTTCACATAAATTATCATGTGAAAGTAAATCCATAATAAAATGGCATAGGTGTAGAACTAAATAATGTCACTTTTGTTTGTGACATTATCAATTTATGTATTCTAAAATAAATAAACATTTTGCAAAAAAATGTTGATTATTAGTTGTAAGCATAGGATAAAATTTGGTACAAACTAGAACTTGTTTTGATTAATTGTGTGTGAAAAGTAATCCAACTATATTTATGTTGATTTATGTGTTAATTAATAAGAGATCACAAGTGCAAAACATAAATTTTTATTACAAGAAAATCAAAATTCACTAAATAAATCTCTTCACATTCATGCAATACAGGATCAATAACAAATTCAAAACATATTAGGGCTCTTGTCACAACAAATAACATCATAATTTGCAATAATAATACTAATATCTCTCCATAAACACCAAGATCAAGAAATTTAATTAGGAAGCCACTTACATGCAAGAAGGTTCAAGTGCCACTTAATTAACCCTAATTGTGAGGGATATAGTCAGTTGATTTCCCAAATATTTTACTATTAGCCATAATCTTACCAATTACTATCCTTTAGTTGCGACATCTTTTGCAATAAACATTGCTGCCTTCGCACTTATACAAGTCATCAAAACAAAAGAATTTTCTTACAATAGAACTTAGTTGTTGTTTGATAGCCTGTATAGCTTTAGAGAAAAAACTTTGATGGAACCTTTAGTGAGGTTAAGAGCCTTATTATTCAGATGCTTAAATTCCTTACAAAAATTGGTATGTGCACAGCAGAATCCCCCTACCAAATAATAGGAGCACATTACTGGTGGTCCATCTTTTGAGGGTTACTGGTGTGCGAGCCATCCTTGTTAGGGTGCCGGGGTTTTGGAGGGTTTTAGGGCTCGTAACGATCAATCTGCAATTGTCGCACCAAGAAATGCGCAGGTGGTGGTTTGGGAGATGGGGCGCGCGCACGATTGTGAAGACCCTGGGTTCTGCCTGCCTGCTCCTTGAAATCCGTTGGCAGAAAGGAAGGCAGGCGGATAGAATGTGCACTTGCACACATAATCTGCCGACCTTTTGAGCTGCTCCATCTAATTTTCTCACCTGGCCCTCTACGCAATTTGTTAAAAAACATTTCCATACATGGGAAACACCTATCCTAGTAGCTTGTCCCTAAAAAAAACTTTAGGATAAAGCATGTGAGGAGCGCCAATTGGGTGGCACCAACATGCCCCCAAGGGATGTTTCTTATTTTTTGAAAGGGTGAGGCAATTGGGTGGTGCAAGCATGCCCCCAAGGGATGTTTCTTATTGTTTTGAAGAGTTAGGGGCTTGATTTCATATCAAGTTCCCAAACAGTTCCTTCAATAACCTATCAAAATCCATTTGTTCTCATCAAGTTCCAAACAATTCCCATCAAATTCCTCCTGTTTTCATCAATAACCCATCAAAATCTTTCTGTTCCCATCAAGTTCCCAAAAAATCCCTCTTGTTCCCATCAGTAATCCGTCAAAAACCTTTTGTTTTCATCAAGTTCCCATCAAATTCCTTTTGTTTTCATCAAGTTCCCATCAAATTCCTTTTGTTTCCATCAAGTTTCTATCAAAATCTTTTTGTTCCCATCATCTTCCCATCAACTTCACATTGTCCCTGTCAACTTCATTTTGTTCCCAACCCCACCCTACATAAACACACACAAAGCTCTAAACTTTGTGAGAGACTCGGGCAGAGTGCAAAACGGAGCGCCGCAGTTCCTGGGCAGGCCGGAAGGGGAGACTCCAGTGGTAGGCAGACGTCTGCCGCACGCGGCCGAGCAGAAAGGCGAGATATTCTGCCTGCCAGGTCTTGTGGAAGATCGCGGGTAGATCTGCTTCTCGCGCGGCACTCTGGTTCCCCCTTCATGTGCGTGTGCTAAGAGAGATCGCATTTGGCTCGGCTACTCGAGAGGGAATTGCATTTGGGTCTATATGGGATGTCCCTGTGGTGAATAGCTTGGTTGACATGTATGCAAAGTGTGGCAGCATGGACGATGCTTGGAGAGTTTTGAACAAGATGCCATCTCGAGATGTGGTCACATGGACTGCCGTACTTGCAGGATGTGCACTGCACGGGCATGGTAAGGAAGCTCTTAAACATTTCAAATGGATGTGTAAAGAAGGTGTGCAGCCAGATGATATCACTTTTATTTCACTTCTGTCAGCTTGTAGCCATGCAGGTCTAGTGGATGAAGGCATGCGCTGCTATGCTTCAATGGTCACAGACTATATGATTTCTGCAAAATTGGAACATTACACCTGTATGGTCGACGTTCTTGGCCGTGCTGGCCATCTACAGGAGGCAGAGAATATGGTCATGGCAATGCACTATATACCGGATGTGGCTACATGGATGGCTTTGCTTGGTGTTTGCAGAATTCATGGTAAATGGAGATGGCAGAACGTATTGCAAAACGAATTCTTAAAATGCAGCCTGACAATGCTGCTGGTTATGTGCTGTTGTCAAACATGTATGCTGCTACTGGCAAAAGGCATCTCTGTGAGAATGTTGAACGGCAGAGAAAGGAAAAAGGTGTGAAGAAACAGCTAGGTTGCACCTGGATTGAAGTGAATAATGAGGTGCATATGTTTGTAGCAGACAATCAAGACCACCCCGAGATGATTGAAATTCATGCAAAACTGCAGAGATTGTCAGGGTTGATGCATGATGCAGGGTATGTACCTTGTACAGAATTTGTGCTAAATGATGTGGAAGAAGAAGAAAAGGTATTTCCTTTGTGTCACCATAGTGAGAAACTGGCTATTGCATTTGGGCTCATCAACACAGCTCCTGGTACTCCTCTCTGAATAAGGAAAAATCTGCGGGTTTGTGAAGATTGCCACACTTCCACAAAGTTCATCTCAAAAATAGTTGGGAGAGGAATAATGGTGAGGGATACCAATCACTTTCATCACTTTGAAGATGGTGTTTGTTCTTGTACGGACTACTGGTGATGCCAGTAATCTGTCTGGTCCATGACCATATCAAGTTCATTTTATACAGTAGCATGTGTAGTGCTATTGTAACACCATCAAAGTTCAACAGCATATCAGATGTGGTACCACTGAAAAGGTGGCCACAGAGTGGCCTTCCTGGAATTTTGTTTTCATACCTCCACCATTTGTAGCACTTGGGTCTGATGCTTCTTTTTTCTTATGTATGTATGGACGTATTTTGGAAACTCAGTAGATGTTGATGACAAGTTTTAAGTGTGGACCAACAAAGGTTGGAGGTAAAAGTTTTGGCTCCTTGAATTGATCATTGTATCCACTAAGGAGTTTTAATGATGCTTTCAAGTGATGTTGGTATGTTAATCTGATGTTTTCGTTGTTGCATGTTTGTTAAGTTTGCTGATTGATACCTTTGTTTTCAGCATTATCTAGGTTCGATCCATTAAGCAAAAAGTTGGTAAGTATACAGTACGTGTATTGGGTTATCAAATTATCAACTACAGTAGTTAGGCACCAACCTAGGGTCATTGTTTTATGGATTTTGAAAAAATAAATTATTTGGCACCTGAGTGCTGAACCTGAAAAGGTACTATGCCAAATCAAATGTGTCACAGGGATCATCAACCAAGACAAGAAATAGAGAAGCATTTTTGTTCACCTTTAAATCCAAAATTACAAATCATGCCTAAAATAGCCTTTTTATAGATAATGGAAATGGAAGATGAATATAATGTAAATGACATGAGCTGCTTTAGGACCCAGATGAGGAATTCACTGCATTATTATCATTCCCATGGTTTCATTCAACTTTGTCAATAAATTTGTATGTGCCTTGAAATTTACCAAGTGCCTTTAATTACAACAATGCGACAAAAGTAAGAAATTCTCTTGCATTGTTGATTGGTCATTGATTACTTAGGTTTGATGATAGACGTAGAAGCATTTACAAAGTCTAAGTTTATATCCTTATGAAAAGAAAGGATTTGCAAGGATGGTGCCAGTAGGCTTGAGGCATTAATGCATATATGGATAATGGACATGTATGTATGTGTTGTTTACTTCACATTTTGTTACACACTTTAAGAGGTAAATGAAAACGACAACCAAAATATGAAACCAAATCAAGATATAGACATGGAGTTAGAATGAATAAAAGCAACTGTGTGTCTGTTTCTTGTTCAAGGGTAAGGCTAAAGATTGAAGGCATTACTAGGAGTTGCATGAGGCAAGAGCTGGGTACTGACCTGCTTTTGTTAAAGATGATATAAATTTTTTTCTTAAACTTCAAATGGACAAGACTATCCAAGAAATCTTTAAATCAACACTCAAGATTCATCAATACAATTTCAATACCAAGTTTAAAGTAAAGACAAAATTTAAGAATTCAAAATATTATGTCTCAAAATAGATGTACTAAATTTGGAAATTGTAACAATAAATAGGTGAACTAAATAAGATGGCTGACTGAATCAGTGTTTTCTTTTTAGGAATTGTACAGAAGTGTAAGGTACCTTTTTTTCCTGTAAGGTAGGATATTGGTGATGGGCAAATCAATTGGCTCCTTCTCCTTGTCTGTGATGATAATTTATTGAGACAAGATTTGCGTGAGTGTTTTTTCTATCATCTCAAGGAAAAGTATTTCACTTCCCTTTGTATGGAATTTTTTGGTTTTGAGTCTTGATATTTGGTAAAGGGTAGAGAAACGTGGAAAGAGAACCTTCAAAGCCTATCATTGTGCAAGAGGAGATAGCAAAATAGTTCATATATTTAAACAATATGATTTTTCATAGGATAAGTTCAACATTGTCCCAGATCTACCTTAATATCAATTAAAGACAAAATAGTGGAACCTATACGAAAGTTGTGTGTACATCCTCTCCAATTCAATTTAACAATGGAGCTCTTTCATTTTTGCCTACAAATTTTTATTATTTCAACAAATGTAAAGGTAAAAAAACTTTTGGTTGGAACTTTTAGTAATTCAAGTATTCTTTTATCTTTTCAAAGGTTCCATTATTCATAAAACTAATGATTATCTTAACATGGTGGTTGCTTCATATAATGTGACAACATTTTAGTACAAAATGATGGTCAAAAAGCTCTTAAAACATTGAATCACAAGGTTGTCAATTTTTTATTTGTTTTTTTCTATAAAAAATTTAAAACATATCCTGGTGTCATTCAACAAAATTTTATTTTCCAAATGACATCATCTTTTGACCTATGAAATGTTGCCAATGTTAATTCCTTGATTTGATGGCTACTTGAAATACGGTCCACATAAGGCACCTTTTGTTACTTTTCACCAAATTTTCGTACTTTGTGTCATGAAATTTCAAATAGTTGTCTTTTTGTTCCAAAAGCAAGTAACTTTATACTTTATCTTCAAAAGGGTTTCATAGAACCTTCTCACAATCTTATGGCACAAATCTTATAACAATCTCCTCTCTTGCTCTAAAATGTGTTTTGAATGCCCAATAATTTATAAGAGTTGTAAGTCCAATCGTGTGACTGGAACCATTCCCCTATTGCTACAGTGGCATGCCACACTTTCTGAAAAAACAGAAATTGATTAAATGTCCCTGTAGAACTTTCTTGTGGCAACAAGAACCAATTTGTTTTTGTTTATGGTTTTCCTTTGTTTATTTTCTTTGTTTCTAACATTATTTCCTATAAGATTTTCTCTTCCTTTTTATTTTTCTATATTTATGTACCAATTCCCAATGGTTGGTGTTTGTGGACCATCTTTTAAGAGAATTTGTGACGCACTCCCAAGCTCCTTGATGGACTCAACTGCGAGTCCAAAGGTGAAGATAATGAAAGGAGAAGGAATTAGGTTACGTTCCTTAGCTCGCAACACTTTGGGGGTAGAAGGGTGTGCTGGAGCTCCAAGATGGGACTAGGAAGATTGACAAGCAATTCAATTATTCACACGGACTTGTACAAACCACACAACAAGTTGGTTAATGTGTAGTTAAAACATTTTGATGCACAATTGAACCATGAGCAAACATGGACTCACAATACTCACCATGGCCTAGACTTAGGTGAAGCCACCACCTTCCCTTTTATAGTATACTTTGTGTATGGCCACGGGACCAGCACCCAAATGTCATTTTATTTCGGGACTTTCCAAAGTTAAGACTCCCGCAACTTTGAAGGCCCATAACTTTATGTGTAGACCTCCGATTGAGATGAAGCTTGAAGCAAAGTTGTAGTCCTTATTGAGAGCTTTCCAACAATATATGGCACACCACCTGAACACAAGGAAATTGGGGCGGTTCCTGACTTTTAATGGTTGAGAGTCAAATTGCCAATTTGACTTTCGGCCCTTCTTTTGGCCATAACTTATGTTTTAGGTGTCCAAATGGGTCATGCAAACCCATTTTAAACATCTACATTTCAAGATATTTTCAATGATATAAAAAAAATCCTTAATCCAATGTGTTTTGACCCCTGCAATTGCTCTCTGAAAATTTGAAAGTCCATCGAGATTCCAACTCCCAAAGTGGGAACTCACTTCAGAACATGAAAATTCATTCCCTTACACTCTCCTACACTCCCGAGAGCATGAGATGTGACTCCCGGGCTTCCCTTTTGGCCCACACCTTTGCAAGCCCTTACCTTGGTCACAAGCTTAAGGCTAGGGTTGCAACAATTTGTTTTTAATCTCCACTTGAAGAAGTTGCATTCATTCAACAATCCTAAAAAGCACCTTGAGCAAAAAACTTCTTGATCATATTCTTTATTTCTTTCCACACCTTTCGTTATGTCATTTACACCTTTTGTTAATAATGATGTTGATTTGTCGTGGTCAAAGGATGGATCTAACATTTATTTTAAATTGTTTGACTTTTCTATTTTTTTTCAAATTTATGTTGAAGCAAATCATGTTAATGATGCCACAAATGTTAAACCTTCTAATGGTGAAAATGTTGTAGATACTAAAGCTTTTAATGTTATTATTATTTTATTTCCGTAATTCTATAACCTTACAGTTTGTTTAGATATCAAGGACTTTGATGTCTATGATTTTGATCCTTCTAATGATCATGTTTCTTCTGATACTATTGTTTGCCATTAGTCTCCTTGTGATCCCAAGGATAATGTTTCTACATTTGTTTATGATTTTATCCCTTATTTTAATTCTCAACTTTTTAATTATTTTATTGCTTTTAAAGTATGTCAAAGATATCACTTTCTAGAAGTTGATGATAGGGAATTGGAAAATGTGAACATCGGTAGTTGCAAATCCAACGAGCATGTTCATATTTGGGCCAAAAATGCATTTGATGAATGGTGATAGTGTGGATGACAAAGTAGGCCAATGTCAAAGCAGGCTTTTATGTGGACAAAGAACGATAAATGCCAAATGTGGACTTAGATAGCATGCCAAATCTAAATGATTGTGATATGAACCAAAGGAAAATGAATCCTCAAAAAACAATTCACACATGAACAATGTCAATATTTTCCTATGTATTATGTATGCGAGAGATGAGTTCTAAGAAGTAAAGTTTTCCCTTCAGTTCAATGAAAGCAAATACATTCATTGATAAGGATTTCTAGAAGGATTGGAAGCTTGAAGATTGGTTGGACAAGAACGATAAATGTTTGTTAAACCCAAGTGCATAATTAAGATTATTTTATTGATGCCAAACCCGATGGAATTGATTTCTTAAATTACATATTGTAAGGGACAATTGTGGTTACAAAGGTTGGGTCTGGCAAGGCTAGAAAAATGACACATGTATCATGTCTCACCTGAATGCACCTACATAGATTACCTGTAATGTCAGAATTCCCTTTGTCCTTTGATCTTAACATTACACAATGTGTGGGATTCTATTGAGGATAACACATAGTCCCCTTGTAAATATTTTTTGTGTAACATTTTTTTTTCCCCATGGACCCCATAGGTGGTGTTGATGGGAAGAGTATATCGTTTTGGGATCTTCCGGTGGTCTTTGGATGTCCATCTTTGATTATGGGGACAAGCTCTATTCTATGGAAGTGGTGTATTCGAAGAAAACCACCACCAAATTCTAGTGCATTTAATGGTGGTTTACTTGGATTGGCAATATTTGGATGACAATGGACACAAAATGTATGTCATGAGAGGCTACACACAACTAGGACGGGTGGTAATAATGAACGTGGCAAAGCACAAAGCGAGGGAATGGAGCATAATCAAAGAGACAAGTTGGGCTATGCAATTCAATTTGAAAATGTCACTAGCCGAAACACCATCATCGAGGTTGTTCCCCTTCAGCACCTTTGATTACAAACAAAGTTTCCATATGCTTCCTCTGTGGTGGTGAAAAAAGCAATTATACAACAATAGGCCATGATCAGTTTCAATAACCTCTTCATAAATCCGATTTTTTCTATATGAGTAGGATGGTGTTGATGTGTTGTCATCCAACATTGATCAAGTATGTTAAATCTTGGGTTTTACAAAACATTGTTCCATTAACAAAAGGTCATGGCTTGCATCATAAACTACATATGGTATTAGTGTGGTAGATTAATAAAATGATTTGCCCCCCCCCCCAACCCCCTCTTTTCAACCAAGTTCATGGAAAACTTAATTGCATGACACATAGTATGTGTTTAATGGACTACTTATGAGTGAGACCATGGGAAAGCAATCCTGAATGACTTACACTCGCAACATGGGGACCATTGTCCTTCTCATGCTCATTCCATGCAACCGGTCTTAGTAGCTAAACACATTTCCTCAAAGTGTCAAAATTCCATACTTAATCTACCCAAAAACATTTGACTTCCCACAATGCATAGTGTGCATGTGTCATCCTTTGCACTTGCTAGGAGGATCTAACTATGGATCAAATTGTTTATTTTCAAGGGCTTTTGGATGTGGAAATGCATGAATCTTTTAAACTTGGTTTCTTTGTTTCGTAGGAACAAATTTGAATCCACATGCATGTAGGAGGTACATTGCATGAAAAACTAAAGACTGGATGAACTTTTCATTGGATTTTGGGTTGTATGCAACATTTAATATGGTAGGAAGAAAATTTCTAGTTCAGATTTTGTACAGCAAAATGCCAAGTGAGTATTATCCAAGGGTCACAATCAAGCAAGCTATGTGAATCCACATGACTTGTCCCCCCATTTGTGACATACTTATTATCATGACAAGGGGAGCTGAAATCGAATGTTCCTACTTTGGCCTCACTAGATGTATGGACTCTCTGGAGGCCAGCTTGCTTAGACAACACATGTTCTACCTATAAAAGTTTTCCAAATGTACTCAAAATTCCCAAGCTACAATTTGCATTACATTATTTCCTTTCAATGGGGTAGGAAGTAGACCTAACTAGCATATGTATTATGTCTTGGACCAAAGTTTTGTAATGATACGAAAGATATCACATCATGGTTGAATCATTCAAAAAAGCCCAATGAAACTCAACAAGTTCCTATTTTTAGTTTTGTTCATTTGAAAAATTTATGGGATGTCAGCCTAAAACATGTTTGGCACGAACATTGGATGGGTTCCATGTATTGAACTATAATCAAGTGGAATGACCGTTCGCTAGAATGCGTTCATGTTTGAAGCATGAATTTTGAACGATAGAACTTCAATGGTTTAAAATGTGAATGAATTTGGGGGTCATCATTTGTGGTGGTGCATGCAACATCATTCGAAAATGGGTTTGTATTTAACCCTAGAACTTGATCATTATTTATGGTCTTATTCCACTATCTTTTGTCGTAGTTGGCAAAATAGTTTCAAAATAAAATGTTAAATTACCCTTTCGATTCTTTTATGTCCTTTTGTTACTATTATGTTCTACTATTTGTTTGTTCACAATCAACAAGCTTCAAAAAAAACATGTATTACTAGAAATTGGAAATGTCTCTACCAATATTTTGAAGGGTCGCTCGTTTGTTCCTTAAAATGTTCTCATTTCCTTCTTCACTTCATTTATTGTATTTGAAAGATGCAGAAAAGACTACCCAAAAAGCATTATGTTAGAAATCAATCTTAGATCCGAATGTTTTAGTCAAAATGTATAAACAATATGGAGCCAACATATTTCTAACCACTAAAGAAATCAACCAATAAGCAACATAAACAACAAAATATGCAAAGAACAAAATGTACATTCTATCTGAAAATTCAATTTTTTACATAGTAGTGACATACTCTCAATTCGATTCAAACATACGCATATTTTACGTATTTTTGGGCTTTTAAAAAAATACTTAAAAATACTTGATACAAAGGCCAATTTTCAAGCCTTTGTATTTTTATAATTTTTTTAAAAAATACTTGAAAATACTTCTTTTTTAGCACCTTCGAAAAATACTCGTATTTCGTATGTCACTACTATGATTTTTTATCCAAACTATGTGTTTTGTCCCCATAAAACTTGTCGAAACTTCCAATCAACATGATCAATGTGAGGGTTATTGTCGAATGAAAATGTTGTGAGGATAAGGGATTTTTATCAGTTATTTGCATTTCCACTAACAATGTTGTAGGGGATTGGATCTAAGTGTACATTATGAGTTCCACTCATGATTGGGACCTGGATTATGACCATTTTAGCATAGTTTTGAAACCCACAATTGAAGGTTTCAGATGAAAACAAAGAACTATCCAACAAAGGTTCAAGCATTCAAAATGACAACTACAAATCTATGTTCCAACCTAATCCGAGTAAAAATGCACTGGATTCATGGTATTGTGGATTTAGTGTTAATGCCCTAGAAAACATGTGGGCCCCTAAAATATATTACCAAATAAACAAAATATCATGCACAAATTTGACTTGGTAATCGATGCATTCTATCGTCCAAGGGGGCAAATATCTTATTACCACCATATTCAGATCATTCAAATATTAGGATTTTACTTCCAAAAGATTTTGTGTATTGTGACCCAAAAATATTGTGACCTAGAAAAGGAAGATTTAGATCACACTTGAGCTATCATAGCATAACGAATTGTCAAGTGTTGGCTATCCTTTGGAACTTGGCTATTGGGAGGTCGAAAATTTCAAAAACGTCTGACTTCCCCCAAACATCTCCGATTTGGACGTTTCAAGGCTTCATTTTATAGCCCTAGGAAAGAGCTTTCCAACTCCATATCAAAAACCTCAATCAGAGTTGATTTGACCTTTGAACATGCTAAAATTGTGAAACTATCAGTAGGTTTTGTCAATTTGTCCAAATTATCAGTTTATTGCAAGTTTGTCCAAATTGTCTAGGTTGGCATTTTGTCAAGGTTGCCGGTTTGTCCGGGTCATTGATTTGTCAACATTGTCGATTTGTCATGATGGCTTGTCATTTTGATAGGCACTTTTGTTAGGTATATTTTTGACAAACACTTTTGGTTAATCTTTTTACCAATATATTGGTTATGTAATGGACATAGTTTTTTGTCAATTAAATTATAATGTTTGACTTATTATTTCTTTCTAGACTACCAATAATTCCTTCACCTAACATTATGTGTTAATTTTTTTTCCCAACAACGCCTTTTGTGGAGGTCGCGGTTGGATATCAAGAACCGATGGTGGTGGTGCCAGCTGCAACAAACAACCAATTGTTGCGGTGGTAGCATAGGGGGTCTTGAATAAATGTCTAATTCAGAATGAAGTCTAGAACTAGTCATCAACGTTGACAAGCTAATCGGTTGGGCTACCTACAAAGTTCGTCCTCCGATATCCATGTTGTGCACCTTGCTTCCTAAGCCCCGATGCACATGACCAAGCCAAAAATAATGTTCAGCAAAAATATAGATCACCATGCATTGAGCCATGACCATTTTTTTGTGAAGGGAGGCTCAAAATATCTACTATAATGAAAAATGGCTTTTGATTTATGGTCAAATTGTCCTCATGAAGTGCAAACCTCTATGAAAATTCACAAGATTGAACATGGTCCACCATTTTCTTTTGGGCTTTGCAAGGTTCTTACTAGTTGTATTACCAGCAATAACTATGTGTACAAAGAGCTAAACCAAATGCCTCTATCATCATGTAAGGATACATAGTACATGTTGAACAATAGTCAGGCTCAAGAACAAGAAAGAATAACCATGGCATTTCCCAAATTGCATAAAAAGATTTTGGGATATGTCTATAACCAAATAGCTAGGAGAATGTTTGAATACAAAACCACATAGCCCACATGACCATTATGTCCTTCAAATCCGGTCCAAATTCACCATTGTAATCAAACTCCCAAATATTCCACATTAAGTTCTTTCTTCTACCTTTGTACAATAAAAGAAAATAAATGGAGGGTTAGCAATGGACAACACATGTCACACCAAAAATATCCGGACCGTGTTGCTCCTCATGTTAAGAGAACACCCAAAACAATGTTGCATTGTTGGGAACTTGCTAATATTGTAACGTTTGAGGGCTAAAATTGTTTGCTAAGGAACAATGCATGATCGATCAATTCCTTGTGTCGATCATCTCGTTTTGAACCTTGGCTGTTGGTGAACCCTGAACTTCAAGAAGGAAGCATGATGGAACTATTGGTCAAGACAGCAAGAAGTAATCATGGATGATCATCCCTTTTTTCCATCGATTTTAGCTGATCGCATGTTGTACCAAGGTTGGAGATCCGTCAAAATCAATTTTCGTCAACCAAGCCTCTTTTGGTGTGATTGGATAAGGTGTCCATAGATGGGAGGTGGTTTGAAACCTTGAACCCTCTTGTGGAAACCTGGAAGAAGAGGGCCAGGGTCAACGAACGAAAAAATCAAGCACCAACTAAACGAATGGCAAGGGGGAGTTCAGGAGGAAGGCCATGGCTCTGGGGATGAACAAGCTCAAGCTATTTTCGCTAGGACAAACTCAAGATGGAACAAGCTTGGGATAGATTTGTTAGGACAAAAAAATTTCACAACTTCTTGTTTTAAATTTAAAATTGCAAAAAAAAGGTTATTGGAAAAATCCTAAACATTACATAATTGCCAACAATACATTAAGGTGTTTAAGATTTTGTGCTTCCAAGAGTGTTTGAATATTTCCCAAATTTGGCTAAACATAATTGTGGATGATCATCATTTGAAAGCAACACCACAAAGTTGGAACCAAAAAAAAACCTAAAAATCATTAAAATAATTACATTTACAAATCTCAGGGAAGTTCAACATTTTAAAAATGTTCGAAAGTTTGAAAACTTTTCTTAAGTATATACAAGTTCAATGAAAATCTTTCATCTTTGTTTGACCACATTTATGCAAATTATAGTACCTTTGCCATCCATGAATTTTGTTGACCAATATATAAATATCGGGTTTTTCACTCAAACGACAATAATAATTTTTTTTTTAAAAATCAACACTTTCAAAAACATGGCCATTTCCACTTGGAACAAAAAAAATGGCCATGTCCACCAATAAAACATAATGTCTAGAACTTTTGACATTATGGGTGACTAATTTTGGAAAAAAAAAATACAAGATGAATATAGTGTAAGGGAAGGAAAAAATAGAAGAATTAAAAACAAATCAAATAAAGATCAAATGGACGAATAAAAAACCAATAGAGTTAAGAAGGCTTTCAGAAGCATTATGCTTGGAGAATGATCAAAATAAAATAAAATAAAAGGTGCATTTGGCCTTGCATGCAATGGAAGAAATCAATAAACAAGGGGAAATTGTAATGAAAAACTTAAGATAAGAAAAATGAAGATCATTAGAAAATTTACATGAGAAGAAAATAAAACATGTTGCATAAATCGTGTTGTAGAAGAATAACATAGAACATGTCAAAGAAGATAGGGACGAGAAGAGCATAAAAAATCAAAATCAAAAAATCAATGATGCAAGAAAACTGCAAAAATGCTCAAAAAGAAAATAGGCAAGTGCCAATGTGGAGATGAATGAAATAAAATATTTGTAGAATTTTTACCAAAAAATTCAATTTTTTTTTTCCTATTGAAAAAAGCAAAATCAACTTTCAAAGATCTAAAACGCCCATTTCCTAGGATTTCAATTGCCAAAAGGGAAGGAAAAGTAGTAAAAATTGCCATATATATATTGCTTGGTTTTCAATTCTTAACCAACAATGTCATGGAAAGAAAATTAGAAATTTTATAATTAATAAATGGTGGTAACAATATTTTGCTAAATATTCACAAGGATGATAGCCATTTGTTTTATATCCTCTTGTGGAAAATCATCCCTTTTTGGCTATAGACAAAAATCCCCCAAAAAACCATTGGTCCCGTCTAATGCACATTGGCTATGAAAGTAATGGTCATGATTAAATTTTTTTGCTTCAATCTTCCATCACATCAAACCATATTCATATAATGGAAGAGACCCCTTTTGTGCACACCAATTTCCTTTCTAGGTGGATACTCTTAATGTTTTCATCCAATAAAATGTCATTTTGAACCATGCATGTTTTGTTTTCTAAAATGGCCAAAATTCACCATATTTTGAAAGAAATAATAAAATTGGTTCTTAACCACCAATATGGAACAAATTCCCATTATAGAAAAACCATGGCTAATGTCAGGAGAAATTTTATGGTTTCATTTATCATAATGTACGATATATATATGATGATCATTACCAAATGTATTTACATATATGACACCTCAATTTTGTGTGCTTTTGTATCATTAAAAATGATTGGTCTTGTTGCACCATACCTTTAATGAAAGTACCATAAAAGAGGATGCGATTAGACACATTTGATAATGTGTCTTCCACACAAGTCTAGGTTGCTCCAATTTCCTTAGCCAATGGAGGGTGTGATGTCTTGCCATAGTTAGGAAGAACCTTTTTCAGCCCAAATATGCGTTGAGGGTTCCAAGTTGCATAGCTCTTCTTCATAACATGTGTGTTGCATTGCTATTCAGTTCCTCCTATTCTGTCAATTATCTACACAATCGGGTTTAAGGGTTTAAGGTTTATGGAGTGTTCCAATGAAATTTGAATTTTTATTTTTGGATTTTGAGGTGACCAAGCCCCCATTTTCACAGGCTATAATTGTTGTGATGTGTTTTTTTCCCCTAATTGTTCACCATTCGCAAGATATGGGGGTGTGAAAATTTTAGGGGGCTGAAAAGATGAAGGTGTAAGGTTTATTTTTATAAAATTTCAAAGTTTCAAGGTGACATATCCCCCATTTTCAAAGGTTCTAATGCTAGTGGTGTGTTTATTTTCACCTAAAAGTCTATGGTTTGCAAGATATAGAAGGTTTAAGGTCATATACATGTCCCAACCAAATTTCATATTTTATTTTGGGATTTTGAGGTGACCAACCCCCCATTTTCAAATGTTCTAATTATGATGGTGTGTTTACATTTCCTTAATTATTCAACATTTGAAAGATATAACAATTTGAAATTTTCAAGGGGCTAGACAGATGAATAGGTAAAAGTTAAAAATGAGCTTATAGTTTCAAAGTTTGAAGGTGATTTATTGTTACGACCCTAACATTGGGCTCACGACCAAGGTTAAGGCTTGCGAAGGTACGAGCCAAGAGTGAAGCCAAAAGTCACATTTCATGTTCCCGGGAATGTGGGAGAGTTTGAGGGAATGAACCCCACACTCCCAAGTGAGCTCCCACTTGGAAAATTGGAGTCCCAATGGACTCCCAAATCTTCAAAGAGTAATTGCAAGGGTCAAAACCCATTGGATCAAAAATTTATTTATATTGTTAAAAAGATCTTAGAATGTAGATGTCTAAAATGGGCTTGCATGACCCATTTGGTTTCTTGAAAAATAAGTTATGGCCAAAAGAAAGGTTGGGAGTTAGATTGGCAATTTGACTCCCGATCACTAAAAGTCGAGAATCGCCTCAATTTTCTTGTATGAAGGTGATGTGCCACATACTATTAAAAAGCTCTCAACAAGGACTACAACTTATTATAAACCTCATTTCAATCGAAGGTTTGAAGACAAAGTTATGGGTGTCCAAAGTGGTGGGAGTCCCAATTTTGGGAATTTCAAGACTCCCAAGACAAAATGACATTTGGGTGTTGGCCCTGTGGCTAAGCACAAAGAATACTATAAGGGGGAAGGTGGTGGCTTCCCCCAATTTCAAGCCATGATGAGTCTTGTGAATCCATGTTTGCTTGTGGCTCATCCGTGCACCAAAATGCTCCAACTACGCACTAACCAACTTGTTGTTAGGTTTGTGTAGGTCCGTGTGAGTAATTGATTTTCTTGTCAATCTTCTTAATCCTATCCCATAGCTCTAGCCCGCCCCTCTACCCCCAAAGTGCTAGAAGCTAAGGAACGGACCCCAACTCCTTCTCCTTCCATTGTCTTCACCTTTGGACTTGGAGTTGAGTCCATCAAAGAGCTTGGGGGTGCATCACTTACCTTCCCTTGTTCATTTGTAAAGAGGAAATTCACAATAACATACACCATAATAAGGCAAATGTTGTGTCAGTTCTAGCCAAACCAATACAAACATAATAAGAACGAGTGTAGTCATGGCCTATATAAAATATAATTGAATGTTCTTTTTTCAAACTTTTCTTTTGTTTAGTTTGTCATAATAGGTGTAAATTACTAATACCCACATTTTGGCATTGTAAGTGTTTACATGTTTTACGTTGTTTTAATTTCACCCACATTAGTGTATGTATGTGTAGGTATGGAGTTTTAATGGGTTTAGGGTTTAAGGTTTAGGGGTTTAAGTTTAGAGTTACGTGTGTGTCCCCACCAAATTTGAGTTTTTATTTAGGGGTTTTGAGGTGACTTACCCATTTTTTAAGCTTTTGATTGTCATGGTGTGTTTATTTTTCCTTAATTATTCACAATTTGGAAGATATGCAAGGTTTGACTTTGGAGTGGATGGTTGACTATTTTTTTGGATAGAATTTGAAAATTTGGAGTTGACATACCTCCCCATTTTCAAGGGTTGTGATGATAATGGTGTATTTAATTTTACCTAAAAATTTATGGTTTCGAAGATTTAGAATGTTTGACTATAGGTGTTGCAATTGATTTATTAGATTACTTTTGGAAATTAAGACTTGTGAGGTGACATACCCCTTCCATTGCTTTAGTTTTGTAAATCTAAAAAATTATACTATTTTCCACCAAAACCTCATTTCTTCTTCAACTTTTTTTGGGCTTAATTGGGCAAATAAAAGCTTATACATATGATACTCACACTACACTCACAAAGACGCAGGCAATAAGCAATTTGACCCAAAAAAACCCATTATAATGGCAAGCAATTTGAACATAATGGTAGGCTGTTTTTGTTGACTTCTTTTCACTTTGTATTACTTATGTAATCTTCTTTTTATTATTGAAGTGGGGCGAGGTTAGTTGTTTTAATTTATTTTTTGATTATTGAGGGGGGAGGGGATGTGGTTAGATTTTTATTTTTTAAAATTTTACTATTGAAGGGGTAGGGGGTGTGGAATTTTTTATCTCTCTTTCATTTGACTTGTGGAATGGGGAGGCGAAGGGGTTTAGTTTTT
>Ga0209208_10005002_pt1 | contig 18581 bp, 13 predicted proteins | sample S1TSphfallax_3_FD_187694 | JGI IMG/M metagenome (GOLD analysis project Ga0209208, IMG submission 187694) | Host-associated microbial communities from peat moss isolated from Minnesota, USA - S1T2_Fd - Sphagnum fallax MG (SPAdes) (version 2) | ecosystem: Host-associated > Plants > Peat moss >... | reverse complement strand
TTTTTTTTTTTAATTTTTTTAATTTTCAAAGACATGTATGTATTTTGGTTTCAGTTCTGATTCCAGTTTCACACATAAATAGGATTGGGACCTGCCAAAAGGAGTAACCACCCAATCTATCTATGAAGGAAGGTAGTTTGTTTTGTTTTAGGGTTTTTGTAGTTATAAGATCCACCAATCTGGGATGCTTCAGATCGTGTTCTTGGTGTCTTTAGAAAGCTCTCTCGCATGGGCTTGGTTCCATGTTGTTTGGACTTGTGGTGCAAAAGTTCTTGAATATTGAATGATTTTTTTCATTGAAAATTAAATTAAATCATAGCTGAAAATTTCAGAGGAGTTAAAATGTGCCTTTGGTGTTGTTGGAAAGATCTTGATGAGCAAGATTTTAATATGGAATTTATTTGGTAAGATTTGGATTCAGAATGTTGGAGATTTTTTATTTTAAAGTGATTTTTGCACCTGAAAATTCAAATAAATTCCCCAAAAACCCAGGTTTTGGAAGGAAAAATCAGTTGAACACGTCGTAACACTTGGGCCAAAGGCAAAAAGGCCACACTAGTAGTGATTATTTCACCTATTACAATTTGTTAAGAATGGGAAAAACACAATTGGAAACGGCCCAAATTTGGCCATTCTTCATTTGTAGGATTTATAAGATTTATTGTCAAGATGGGAAATCTCCACCAACTTGGCAACAAAGAGATAGTCTCCATTTTATGTAATGTGAAAACCTTTTCATTTCACACACATAGTGTAGCTTGGATTGAATGTTTGGACAAGACAAATAGAAAAATAATTAGCCCTTTGAGATGATCTAGTGGACCATCCCACAAATAGAATGTTGTGCCATATACTCACTCTTCCATACACTTTCTTTGACACAAAACTCTTTTTGGTGGTGTGGTGGATAGTACCCATTGATCATTGAACCAAAAAAAACTTCATTGGGAACTTGGAAGTAGGTAGTTGTCCAACAAGAGATTATGAACCCAATTGGCTACATTAGCTTTTCCATTTGTAATGCACACAATATCATCATAGGTCCAAGCAACAAGACCAATAAAAGGCTGCTTGGCAATATTTATTCCCTCTTCTATTACTCCACTTAATTGTGGCATTTCAAATACATGGCCTATAACCTTAAAAAGAAATTCACAATAATTTGAATGTGTGAGCTTAACATATATCCATAGAAGCTTATTGGCATGCATCACAATTTTATCCATGGGTTTTGAAAATTTTAGTGACTTTTTGTCTACTAGGAGAAAATTATTCTCTTGTTTTTCCTTCATCCTTAAAAACTAATTCAAATAAGTAGCAAAATGAAATGTGCTACAAAGCAATGTATTTTTGTGTGGCAAAGTTTTACTATTTGGCAAAACCAAAAAATGTTAGGGAACATGCCCTCTTTGTTTTAGGCTATTAGATTGTCATCATGTTTCCAAAACAAACACTCCAAATGGGTAGGAAAACCTCGAGGTCAATCAAGATTGATCACCACTAAAATCAAAGGTTGCAATATAATTTTCACTAAACCTTGAAATAGTCCCATCACATAATCACTCCACATACCTTTTGTGCAACTTTCAATCACCACCCCAAAATAGCAATTTCTTTCTCCTTCGTCATAACTTGATGTTCCTTCATTAATGACAAAGTCGTCGCTTCAAATGCATTGATGAATTTTTCTAATTGGATGACTTCTAACTCTACTACTTAATAGACTAGTATATGGAGTTTAAGGGATATACTTGAAGAGCTTTGAACTTTCTTGAGTTTTGGCCTTGTGAGTTCAATCTTTAATTCTTGGAGATGTTGAGTTGCTGGTTTTGTGAGATTAAGAGTGTGTTAATTTTAATTGTCATTGAGCTTGGTGATGGATATTTGTTGTTAAAAGTCAACATTAAATGGTGTAACAAGCATGACCTTCCAAGTTGTAATCAACCAACTAAGCTTGGTCAGATCAAAAAATTGAGATGGGTTTGAAATATATTAGATATTCATGTTTAATGGTTCACTCCTCTAAAATCACTTTTTTTTGAAATTTTATTTTTTATTTTTTGGTGTTATCATGAGTTCTTAAAATATTCCATATGTTTTAAGTGCAATCATGAATCACACACATCTCCTTAGGCCATTGTTTTTTACAAGAATATTTTTGAATTTTTTTTTGTAATTTCAAATTTTCAAATTTTCAAATGTTCTTTACACTATTATATTAAAGGTTTATATTTTAAGTTTTCCAAAATAAATAAGTAGGTATTCAAATTTATCAAAAATAGTTAGGTATGAATATTTTTACATTGCAAAAACATTAGTTACAAGTGTTTTAAACATGTTTTTAGATACTTTTTATTTGTTAAATTGATTTCAAAATTTCAAGATATGTATCTCCATATATTGAAAATAAATTTGTATTAAAAAAATTCCATTTGTAATTTTTTTCTTAAAATGTTAGATACACAAAAGCAAATAGTGGTTTTAACCATTTTCGTACTTATGAACAAAATTGCACCATTTTTAATCATGAACCTTACTTCACTTACAATTATAAGTTACATTTCAATTTGATAGATTATGAATCCATACTCACATTATATGAGTTTCTTAAGGTTCAAAAAATTTCATGCAAGCATTGAAAGGGTAGTAAGGCATGGATTATGGTAGAATATTTTCTTGAAGAAGTGTCAAAAACATAACAAGCTTTGTTTTTCTTTCTTGGGATGAAGGATCAATACCATAGATGATTAATCATGGATTAGTGTACATGCTTATGTGTTACAAAATTGAAACACATAACCATTTTACTTAACTTAAAGAAGGTGATGGAGAAAGGTGGGTCTAATAAGGTAACCAAGATGATTAAACTTAGTTTCTTATATAGTGTACGGTGACTATTTAAACATGACATAGACACAAAAGATGGTTTGCTTTGGTGTACATGGACTTTTCATGTCCCAAGGCATTAGAATTTGGGTTATTATTCAATATTGGGAGAAACATGATCCATAACACTATCAATGTGCATATATGGTACATTGTATTAATCTTGTTGTGAACACCCTATCCAAGCTACCACTTGTAGCAAAGTTTTAAACCCTCCTATAATTTATGTACGACTATTACGTTGTATATTTCTAAAGCATTATATATTTGTAAAGTTGATCTTTGGACATAGTCTTAAAGGTCTTGAGGAATGGTAAACTTTATGGATATCCATGTTCTCTTCCTCCAAGCAAGTTGTTATTGGATATAAGTCTCTTGCAAGATAGTGGTGGAAGATGCTACTTAAATTGAAAGTTTTAAATTGAATTATGAATTGTTATGTGATGTAAAGATTGTTTCACATGATATTCCTTATGCTTTTGAAACATTTTATAATTTTGTTGAGTATGTTCAAAGGAGGAAAACTTTTATATGTGATTTCATTCACGTTGTTAAGCAACTTGCACAAGTTGACTTTACATAATGTATGTGAATGTTGCTAACATGTATTGTCTTCAACTTATTTTTAACAATTCAAAGACTTAATGGAATGTAATAATAATGATGTTTATATTGTTTGGTGGGCAATTAAAACCAAATTCCAACATGGATTTTTTTTTCTCTTTAATGAGTGGTTGTACATGCTTAGAAGGTTGACCCAGCAACTAGTGTACTGAACATGAATTCTAGATTTGATGAAGCTTGAATTATGTAAGTGGTGAAAGATTAATGTACATTAACAAACAAGTGATTGAGTGAGCCTTGAGGAGCTATAAAAATAGTTTTATTCTTAAGAATTGATGAATGCAATACAAGGGTGATGCATCCCCAATACTAGCTAAATGCAGGTGTAGAAATTAACTTTCCTATGCATTTGGCCATCTTGATTTCATTTTTGCCACCCAAAATTTTCATCAAGTATTTTTTTTAATGATTTTTTAAAATTTATCAACAACCCTTTTTGTTTTGGCAATGAAAAAAACTATGAAATCTAATGAAACATTTGTCTAATTCATCTTTCACTTGTGGGCTTGACTAACATTGGGCTTGACTAACATCAAATATAATTTTTATGGTCTACCCAATGTTTATTAAGTATATGAAACACATAGAGATATTTATTGTAGTAATCATGTTAGTTTAGAGGATAAAAAACATTATCAACCTTATTAATCTTTATGAACTCAAAACTTAAGAAGCACCTAACAAGACATAATTTTGAATTAATGATTAGAATGTTTGCTCAAGATTTTTGCGTCACAAATTTTAGAATGGAATAATGATTAGGTTTGACATAGGCAAAAAAAACTAGGGGGATGAATTTTTGTTGAAATGAACAAATCCCTATGCATAACCAAAAAAAAAATTGTTTCAACTCATAAATCAAATCGGCATTGAATTTTTTTAAATAAGTTTCACAACATTATTATTATTGTATTATGAAAACATATCAAAAAGTTTGAAATGAAATTAATGAGTATGGAATAACCAAAAACATTTTTAAATGCATGGAATGCATGTTTTCACTATTTAATGAACTCCTTGAAGACCTTTAAATTTATTTCAATGACACATTTGTGATAATATTTTTAAATACACCATTACATAATAGTATAACATAAATTTTTAAAGTCATAATTTGTATAAAATGTTGATATATAAATTGTGATCTTAAGAATATTCTCTTGAATGATAATCATATTAGGCTACATCACTTTGATTAGACTACTATTTCTTTGTAAGAACTCAATCAAGTGGGCGCTTTTGGCTTGTTTTAACTAAAACAAACCTAAAGATTTAAATATTGATTTGTTAAGTTATTCAAAAAAATTGTCAATTTTTCAATTCATATCCATGTCAATTGGTCATTGAAATTGTCATGTAATGTGTTTAAGTTTTGGTTATGTTTAAATCTATAATTGTTTGCTAAATTGTGGTGACATTTATTCATTAACCCAAGTACATTACATATAATAATGTGGGTTTAATGAGTTAATGTATGTTTGATTATGGTTGTGGAAATTCAAAGATAGATGGAGTTCAACCACCTTTGGCTAGCAAATTGAGAGAAAGTCCTTGCATTACATGGTTGACAAAGTGATGAACATAAAGTAGTGTCTTTGATGGATTTGATTCTTCATAGTGTTTGAACTTAGAGCAAGCAACTAAAATCCTTGTTCATTTTCATAGCCATGTTTTGCAAAATTGTAGCAAAATTTTCCCTATTGTGTTTGAGGTAGATCACATTTCATGTTCATGATTTGTTTAATGTCTAATTTGTCATCCACCTTGCAAAAATTCCTATATCATTGTTCACATTCAACAAAAGTTCATGTAGCCAAAATTGATTAATGAACAATATTCCAAAACATAGTAAGTGTTATTTGAACATATTGTGACTCCCATTTTATGTAGGTTAGTCAAGTAATAATTAATTAACAATTTTTTTATATATATGCATGTTATGTCAAAAACCTAAATGAAGTTTTCAAGACAATAGTTTCATTATTTAATATGAAACCAATTTTTATCTTTTATATATATTTTTTATTCTCAAACATAATTGACCCCATAAAAATTATTAACCACCTTGTAGCCAAACTAACATTAATATTATGGTAGTTTCCAAACTTAACCATATACTTGTATGCGAACAATAGTAGTTGCTTCCATTTATGTGACTAGTTTGAATGATTACATGACTATAATTATGACTATACCACTAGTAGTCATTTTGAAAGCAATTACACACATTGCTTTGACCTTGTTTGACTAACTCGCCTACCTACTTAAGCTAAACAAACCAATGTGGTTTAGATTGGACAAGCATATATATGCCACAATAAGTTAACATACCTACACTAAGTTGGGTTATAAACCTAAAGTATGTTAAGTTAGCCTACCTAGGTTAAACTAGCTTCAATAGATAACCAAGTGTCAACGGGATAACATGAGCCACACCCGCCTATTTAAGGGACTACTTTTGGGAGAATATTTTTAAAAATATTTTTAGAACAGTTTTTTTTAAATCTTTACAAATCTTGAAAAAAAAAATTATACTATTATGTCTAGGTTTATGTAAAATATTTTAAGAAATATGTCATTTTGACCTAGGTATGATATCCTACCTAGCATTCTTGAAAGATTACTTATGTCATCTTTGAAACCTACTTAGAATAGCCTACTTAGTAGTCACTTGGCAAGGTCATCTTGAAACCCTAGGCAGCCATGTATGTGTAGGCCCTATGATCATCCTAGGTTGTTATAGGTAGGCCTAGATGGGCTCTAGATTAGCATATATGCACACCTACATGTAGATCTAAATAGGCCTTATGTAGGCTTAAGTAGATTTAGGTAGGCTTAGAGATATAAATTTATGTACCCTTAAGGTAAACCTATGTAAACTTAAGTAAGACCTAGGTGGGCCTAGGTAGATTTAAGTAGGCTTTATTAGTTACTTGGGTATTGCTATGTAGGTCTTAAATAGGCCCTAAATAACCCTTGGTAGATATTGGTACACCTAGGTTGCCTTAGGTTTGTTTTGGTGGGCCTCAATAGGGCCTAGCTATATCTATTTGGGTACCCACGGGCCCTAAGTACCCTACCTATATAAGCCTTAAATAGGCCTCTAACTAGATATATGTAGGTATAGGTAGACTTATGTAGGCCTTAGAGTTAGCTATTTGGGAATTATGTAAATAATTGTGTATTTCCTTTGAAAGAATCTCCAATGGGAGGTCACAAAAAGGTTTGTAATGGCAAAGTAACATTAGCTCCTATAAACATAAAAAATAATGCACCCCAATGGTTGTTCACACCTACAAATAGAACATTAACATTGTGAAATTTCACATTGGGCTCCACAATTTGGCAAAGGATACCAAGCTTTGGAAAAGACCATGTAGACATGGTCAACGATGGTTGACTATGCCTCCTCCCTTATTACAAGTGTTTTTATGCTTGCAACTATTCCAACACAAGAATTTGAGTTTGCAATAAGAAGGGGGAAATGCAATTTTTTGCACAAATGGTTGAAGGTGAATTTTTTTGTGTAAGTGGGCGCAAATTTTTGTGTGTTGGACGAGGCATAAATTTTGTGCAAAGGGCAAGTGCCAAAAAGCTTTGTAGAACTTGAATAGACATGTTGTAGATTGCACATTTGAAGCAAATTCAAACAAAGTGAAACAAAAAACATTAAAGGAAAATATGAACAAGGAGAAAAAATTTGATAATGAAGAAGGAAAAAAATGTGCACAAATGAATGTTTGTGCAAACATGTGTGTGTGCAAGCATGGTAATCTCTACATGTAAGCATGTCTTGATGTTTTGGCACCTTCATGAATATGATGATGGACATCAAGTCTTCATTTGGCATGTGCCATGGCAATTTTTTGAACAAGGGCTAGATGTAGGAGCATATTTTAATCAACTAACATCACACAATTTGTAAAAACATGTTTATCCATTCAGAGAGGCTCATAATTGTTAAAATACACATATACTTTTTAATGTACCTCGTTAAGTGCCTCTCCCTTGAATATAAATATCCTTGTAACTTACACATCATATATAAAATACATTTTAATGTTCAAATATGGTTTCATTAAAAACATGAATGATATCAATATTATAATATATATATTAAAACTTGTAAACATAGAACCTACACTTTTAAAAATCCAATAAATGGTTACATTTACATGTGTTTCATGAGATCCATCATTGCCTACTACAATATTCATAATTTTGCATAAATATTTGAATTCTTGAACTTTTCTAGCGGACATAATGAAAATTGTAATGACTACAACAACTAAGACAATCATTATGGGCATTTTTTCCCAATAGTTAGCACAACATTTACATCCTAAACAAAAGCCATATCTAGAGCATTTCAAATTGTCTTTAACAAATCCAAACATAAAGTTATTGAACACTTAACTTTTCAACTTCACCAATGCCTTACAAACACCCTCCCGCTCCTTAATCTAACTTTTCAAATTCATTTCCCACTTCAACAAAATCCACAAAATTGATTATCTTCTATGCCATCAAATCTATTATGAAGAATAAGCAAACAAAGTTGATAAGCACATTAGCACACACCACGTAAAACAACAAACAAGGTGTTCACATTCCTCCCAACATTCATGGACGTTTAAACTTGCAAAAATAAAATAAATAGGCAAACTATTCCTAGTTTGGAGAAAAAAATGTTCTCCCCACTTTTGTTAACATGTTAATCATGTTAAAAATGATCAGCCCCAACAATGACACACCAAATTAGGGCATGCCAATTTACCTTTTCCAATGTTCTTTTAGGTTACAAGTCATCTATATGTACCATTCATACCTACCTCCGAGCTTGGAACCTACAAATAAATGTAATTTTCACATCTCTATGCATCTTTCTGGAACATTGTTGGAGGAAGCAAGGGGAAGAGTGATTATGTGATTTTTGCAAAATAATGGAGGTGGGTACATATAATACCAATATGATATTTCATTTTTTTGGAAACTTCTATACTATTACTACTTAACATGTAATAAACCGTACATTTGTCCCATAATGTTAGGTACTTAAACCAACATATAGAATTAGAACTATGAATATAATTTTGCACATCATGATTAAAAAAAAAATTGTTTGGTTGGATTCAACCCGATATCAAATATTGAATGATTCACTTTAGCTTGTATCCTTTTTTTGGAACAATTCATGAATTAAGTTTTTTAAAATGCATGGTGAAGTGAACATGAGCCTGTCCATCATTTGAAATGAAGCAACTTTTGTTTTAATGAATCGTTTTGAAAATAATCTAGTAAACAAAAAGAATGTTCAATTATACAACAATACAATACAAATTAATCAATTAAAAATTAATTTCGTTATGATTTTTGTTATTAAATTGTCATCAAAGCCTTATTGAAAATTTTAAAATAACATTGAATTAAAAATGAATTCATATCTCAAAATGAATTTTATATTAAAATTGACATTTTTCATTTTAATCAATTTTTGCATAATATTTCAAATTAGTTTTTTTAAGAATCTCATGTTAATAAGATTTCAAAGAATTGAAGCTAATTATTTGTATGTTTCTCAAACAAATTTCATTAAGAAAATTAGTCATATGAATTGTTTTTACATTTCATCATGATATGAAACCTTGTGATTTAAAAAGGCAAGTGACAACCCAAAAAAATAAAATGATATAGAGGCATGATTAAATTAATTACCCAACATTTATATTTTGAAAAGAAACCCACCAAATAGATGGGTAGACTTCAAAACAATCCATGAATTGCATGGGTGCACCCAAAATCATCAAGCATTAAACATGCGCAACAAGTTAAATGTAGCACTAGGTTCAACGCACTTGTAGTACAATGTTTAATAAGAAAAAAATTCAGACTTTTTTTTATTGTACCCCGCACAATGATTAATGTTGTAAATAAGAAAAAAAATGTGATATATTGGTTAAAATCCTCCCTTCAACTAAAAGGGCCAAGGTTCAATCCTTTTTTTAATTATTTTTTTCGATAAACAAAATGGATGAAATAATCTATAGAACATATAAATAATTTAAAAAGTTAGTTGCCCTTAGAAAATAATTTCCTTGAGTAAAAGAAGATTAAGTGCCAATCCCAAACAAGTTCCCCATAGAGTTGGAAAAGTACCAATCCCAAACAAGTTCCCCATGGAGTTGGAAAAGTACCAATCCCAAACAAGTTCCCCATGGAGTTAGAAAAGTGCCAATTCCAAACAAGTTCCCCATGGAGTTAGAAAAGTGCCAATTCCAAACAAGTTCCCCATGGAGTTAGAAAAATTTCATGATGAAAAATACAACTTCCCCAAGGAGCAATGAATTTTTCTTGGGGAAGGGCCCAAGTTCCCCAAGGAGAAGTGCTACTTCTCCCCGGGGGACATGATTGTTCCCAAAGGAAAAAAAGGTTTAAGTTGCTCCATGGGACAACTTAAACTCCTTCTCCTTGGGGACATGATTGTTCCTGTGGGAAATGCCAATGTCCCCGGGGGGTGAAGTTCATGCCCACTCATTTGGTTTGCATGTCCACAACACTTGGAATATCAGGTTTGTAACTTGTGCGAGTCTTGGGATTCCAAAATAATGAAATGGTTTTTTTTTTCATTTCCTTAGGTTTGCTTCCATTTGTCATCACACAACACTCCACTACAAAAAAAGGTTTGGAATGCTCAATGAATGGGGTTAATGTGAGACATCATCAACTTACGTTGCACATGTTTGAAAAGAACACACTCTTTCTTGGAAAACAAATTTGAGTACTCAAAATGAAGAGACATATTGTGGACAAGACTTACTACATGCTTACTCCAAGTCAGATTCATAGAGTTCTGCAAGATAAAGACTTACTACACACTTGCTGCAAGTCAGATCCATAGAGTTCCACAAGATATAGACTTACTACACACTTGCTGCAAGTCAGATGCATAGAGTTCCGAAAGATAAAAGACTTACTACATACTTAATTTGAGTCAGATGCATAGAGTTCTGAGAGATGATTGCATATAGAATTGCAAACACTTCAGAGCGAAACAGAGCATCAAATATGCATCGAAACAGAGCTGCAATGCCTTGTATGACATGTTATCAACATGCACGTATCAGAACAAGATACCCTGCAGAGTTGACATCAACGTAACAGACAACCTATGTATAAAATGGACAGGCCCCACTGTACAATTCCAAGCTTATGATTCAAAAATTATCTCTGATTCAGAACAGCCCATCACAAAGGGAATTCAGCCTTGGTTCCACTTAGAGTATTTTGATGATTAGACAGGTTTTATGACCAGATGATGCAACTGCTGAGTGTAGAATGAGCTTTTAGAGAATTCAACCTAATGAGTTTTTAGAGAGGTGAGTCAAAGTTCCCACGTTTTAAAGCAAAAGGGTACATCTGTTTCTGCAATGGCTGCATAACAAGTTACCAGGCAAATGCTTGTCAATGAGTAATGCTTTTGACAAGCCTCCATAAAAGATCAAATTCTTGTCAATGTGGACCAAACGCTACTTGTCAGCACAATTGTACACCCATGAGAGATGCAGATAAACCGGGACTAAGCACAGCAATGGAAATCGTCCAGATTGGAGGACACCTGTTATTCAAAGGTTCTCATCCACTCCATCACAAGTAAATTTGGTTAAGTAGGAAATAATGAGGTGGGAGAAACAATCCATACCTCCACTGGACCGAAGGATAAGCGCAAACATCACAATTCAGTTGTCCAATGTCACTACAAGTTTAAGCCTTCTTACTTTCTCAAAGCCCATACCTGCAGAGCAAAATGCTTGCTATGAGCACCTATTACCACCGAGAAATTTCAGTTTCTCCCACTCACTGAGAAATAAACTGATACAGAATTACTCCATCATAGCTTTGTCAATTGAAGAACTCTGATCAATCAAATAATTGTTCAACTGGCAATACTGGACTGGAGGATAGAATAGAAGAAGCTGCAAGCCAGGATCAAGTTCATAAACCCTATCCTGAATCTAATTCAATAACACAAAATGAAAAAACCTGTTCCAATTTATGTGGCAATCAAGAGCTCCAAGAATCCTGAAAGACTCAAAAGAGAAAATTTGTCTAAACAGGCACTTGGGAAAAGGTTTGGCTGTAACCTCTTTCTTTACTGAAACGGTCACTTGGGAAGAAAAGGTTTGGCTGCACTTACTGGAGAAGGCCGCTGGAAGTTGGAGAGAGAGACACACACACACACATAAGTGCAGATCTTCAAACCCTAATTGAACTCATTGCACATTGTGGGTCGATGGGCAGGATCTCCGCGATCTTCGCTCACCATCCCAGTTTGAAGATGTACTTACCGTCTCTGATTTGGTTGCAGTATTTCAGATTGAGCTTTTCTGCTCTTCTCACTTGCTTCAAAGAGTGCATAGTTAGTGATGGTGCGGATTTATATCAGCACGTACTGCAAAGGTAAAGAGAAGAAGTACAAGAAGTGATGACACTTTCCGGAAACACTACTCGCAGAAGTGAAGAATCAATTCTGTGGAGCCCAGCTAGACAACTACCTACTCGACGATGGAGACATACAAACCGCAAAAGGCAAGAGGAAATTGATACTATTTGATACGATCTGTCCCTGCCGCCTACCATATCCGCCACGAACAACGAGAGTTCGATCAAACATCTCGTGCACTTTTGTGCTTCTGCAATCACGCTTGACTGTACCTTGGTGACTGCAACAAGAATGAATGCTATTGCCGCTTGATAATGGCCACCAGATGAGTATAATGAGCATTGAATTCTTGGAGAAAAGACAGCACACCTTCCCCACCACAGCAAGCGTTATGATAGAGTACAAGTTGTGGCGTTCCAAATTCTCGTAAGCTTGGGAGAGTTCATTACCTTGTGTAGGAGATGGTGCGTCGTCGAGCTCGTGTGCTAAAGATAATCGGCGGCAGAACACAAAAATGGCAGAGCAGCTCGGCATGTCGGATGATCAGGCATTGGTTGTTGATGCCGGGAATTCTGTTGTCGTTTCTTCTAGTGTCGATTCTGTTTTGACGCGTATGGGGTGGCCTCTCGGATTAGGATCTGCTTCGTCCTCATCGTCGCTAGACAGGATGCCGGTAGAGGGAAGTGGCAATGGACCGCAGTTGGCGTCGAACGCCGATATTGTTTTGTCATCGATGTTCTCAGAGCTAGGCACGACGACGACGACGACGAGCTGCGGTGATTCCGAGTTCGATACTCTCAGCGACGGTTCGACCTTGACGTCTTTCAAAGACTCGCAGCGGATCACGCTGGGGAGCTTGATCGGTCTTCCCATGGAGTCTTTCAGGATGCTGTTGTTGTGCGGAGATGATGATTTTATCAGCGATGTCGATCGGATCAGTTGGTCGAGCAACAGAAGCATGATTACAACGGTGACGATGACGAGAACGTCATCAACGCGTCGACGACAGCGACGCTCTCGATGGTGTGGCTTCGTACGTTTTCTGGTCGGCTTCTTCAACAGTTGTATCAACACTAGAGTCTTGTCCGAATTCAGTGCTATTCAGAATGAAGACAAGCCATCGGAGCTTCGACACCTACAGCATCCAAGCTCCTCATCGTCAGTATACGAGGAACGATCAGATCTCGAAGATGCTAATAAAACTAATTCCCGGGAGCCACATCCGTCGTCGACCCAAAAGGTTTTCATGAACTCTGTGTTTGAAGAATCGGACTTACTGCTGATCGGCAGGCACATGATCGAGTGGCGGAACCCGTTGTTCGTCCCTGATCTTGCGATATCGGAGGAGGGAACTACAGATCAGAGTCACAGCAACGCAGCACCAATTGCGGAAATCAAGGTACTAAGCTGTGAACTTCCACTTAATGACCAGGAGTCTTCTTCCTCCATCATAAATGTGAATCACAGCGGGTCCGTCCTTGAATGAGGAGGTTCAAGGACAGGGGATGGAGAGAGCACATATAAGAGCAAACTGCAGTATAAAAAAGGACCTCGACACGAAAGTCTTGGCATATCTGACAATTTCTGAATTCCTTATGATACAGTGGTGGTGGAGAGATTGACCCCCTAATCCGCTTGTTGGATCATGGTGAGAATCATGAGAATCAATCATGACAAAGCTGAGGGTAGTCTTTGCAGCCAAGTGCTGTAAAAGTGGGACGGTGGAACAAGTGCGTGCAGATTGGTTTCATCTGCCATCCTTTGTTGGGTGTGTAGTGAGATTGAACTTTGCAGCGATCATGCTGTCCATCTCATCAAGTTTCGTCTTGCACATGAATAGTAATACTCTTGGATTCCAGGCAATTTTATGGTTGGTAAGGTGCATCGAAGACAAACATTACTCCTGTTTTTGCAGTGCCTGATATACAATTGAACCTCTTATGTAAAACTGAATTGCAAATTGTAGTTGCAAACACACAATGTCTCAAGTGGGAGAAAAGGCAGAAAAAAAGTGACAAACCTCACTGCAATACCCATAACAGAAGGCTTTCTTTTGCAATGGAGCTGACATCAGGGAACTTGTCAAGCACACCATACCTTGGCCTGATGACTCTGAGTCTGCAAACTGCATGCAAAGGCATCCAAAAACAGTCAGCTCCAGAGAATGATGCTATATAAGAGAATTTGTGGCTTAATGATACCTCCCTCAGTGATGGGGATTGCAAAGCTTGCTTGCACACTCACTTGTCACACTGGCCCAATTCATCCTGCCACACATAACTGAAGATTTGAGAAGAAGGGGGTGGGGGGCAACTTGAGTTTGAAGATGCTGAAAAAACATTCCAGATGATGGAAAAATTCCCTGTCTGAATTTCAATTAGGGTTTCAGATCCGATTCCTGAAATTGAATTGATTCCCACAAATCAAGCTTTGGCTAGGCAAACCCCTAATCACAGATGATTTAGGGTTTAGGGTTTTAGGGTTTTCGGGTTTTGGGTCTGTGAAAAGACCTGCAAAATCACTTGAAGATGTAACAATTGATGAACCCTAAAACAAAAAAAATTAAAAGATGAAAAGTGTGAAACTTTTGATTGATTTCATTTATTGGTTATAGATTAAATATCTTTAGTGGGTGATAAAATGTTGAATTTAATCAATCATAAATTACATGTTATAAAACAAGCCCATAATCAGGTTATCTCTTGGGCTTGATGTCATTATGACACTTGATTTTTATCAATCTCCCCTAGTTCAAAATTCATGGATTTAATGACTCATAATAATTATTTGACATGAAAATGCTAAATGTTATGAAATGTACAAGTTATCAGACAAAACAATATAAAAATATTAAGAACTTAAACAAATTTCCGAACAATGCCCATCATAATCCATTGATGATATAAATTTTATGAATAAGTGTTATTTAAAAACACCACTAGTGGATAATGCATTATCATACTTGTTTTACACAAACATGAAAATTGTTGCAAATAATAAAAATGTTTTTGAAAAAAAATTAGATGAAACATTCACATCTCAAGCACAAATTGTCAAATTTGACACGTCTTTTTCATTTTACATTATCAACTAATCCAAATCAAACTACTAGTTTTCATTACAAATTATTATTTAAAAATACATTAATAAAATTATGTGTGGTGAATTGTCAAATTGTCTTATTAATGGCACAAATGAAATATTTCAACATTATTCTTCCAAAACCATTAATATGGAGAGAATTTTACAATCCTTAAGTTGAATTCAACACATTTATGAACCATTCTTTACACTTAACAAAAATTAAACATCAATTGAATAAAAATCATTGAAGTACAAATATGAAATAATCCTTCCCATGCCATCACAAAAGTCCAATTTCTATTTTGATTAATGATTTCATTGTGCACAAGGTTTAACTCTTGATTGTTTAACATTCGACCCTATGGTGTAACATGGTATACAACTCTATTTATATTTTGTTTTAATGAGCATTTCTATTTATTTTTTTCATTATCAAGTAGATTCCATACTTTTTTTAAAAAATGATTTGATTAAGGAATAATCATTTTTTTGAAATTGTACCATATGATGATATATGATGATATAATCTCTCAATATACATTTTCTGAAATTACATTTCGAAAACATTATAGTTGATACATTAGACTTATTAACATTTCACATTCTTTGTTTAACCAAATTAAAAAATTTATAATGTTTTATCAAACAAATTTCATATTGTATCTTGTTATAAGGAACTTGGGACAATGATTATTTATGATAAAACTGTATTACTAGCACAAAACATTTCAATAACAAATTATGTTGTTAAATTCATTTACATGTTTTAAAATAAAAATACATGATAAGCAATATGTATATAATTATAATTTATGAAAAAATAGAATGAAAACATTGTATTTCAATTCCATAGTAGAATCCATTTGGAAGCACATACTTTCAAATTGTCAAAAATAAATAATTAAAGATTTTAACTTAGACATGCTAACAAAAACAAGTGAATTATTAGCCCTACAAAAATCTTATGAACAAATATAATTTAAAAACCTACTTTTTCAAGAAGCTCAACAACTAACAACACATAAATTGATCATATTAAAACCAATGCACTAACAGAGTTCAATGTTATTTCAAATTCATGCAAGTTTATTGGATAGATCACAAACTTATATATTTTGCATTCAAATTTGCCACATTATATGCCACATTTTGTGTTACCATGTGATTAATCTTATAAACAAACATAATTGAAAAACTCAATGGCTAAAAATGTCATGTTGTTTGTGATTAAGATTTTTATTTCCTTGAGGTTGTGGAATCTATTTGGTCCCATAGATTGGTGTACATTTGTGCTAGAAGGAGGAAAGTTTTTGTTTGTGAATTTCCTTTTCATTCATCATAGAAATGAACATTCTTTGTAAGTCAAGTTTTTGTTCTCAAATTATTTTTTATTGGACATCAAAATGATACGTTTGATTTTTATTTTTTACACCAATGTTAGGGCATGGACACATATTTGATTTTGCTTCAATTTTTTTGGTGTTACAAAATTAGAAAATCATTGTCGGGTTCTAGCTTTCTTGAGAAAGAAAAATCATAATCAAAGAATTACACCTAGTTGGTTATTTTGAAAAAACAAATACTTTGACAAAGCCTAAGGTTCCTAAACTAGGGTTAGTTGGATGGGTATTTGATTTTGTCAATAACCTCCAAATTTGGGTTTTTATATGTTTTCATAATTAGATAACTATTGGGTTTTGGGCTTTTGAACAAAATCAAAATCAAATAATTGTTGGTTCCTAGATATTCCAAAAAAACATTTTTGGGTTTAAGTGTTTTGAAAACTATAATGCCCATTCTTTTGTTGATGTTTTTTTTTAAAGGAATTTTTTTTTGTAGCTAATGTGGAGATCATCCATAGAAAGATGTAAAAAAAAGTTACAATCATCCCTTTGAAGATTTAGCCAAATTTAGCTACAAATCATATATGAAGCACAAATGTATAATTATCCTTCCATATTTTTAGCTACACATTGAAAACCAAAATACCATAGTACCTAGGTTGGTTCAATAGTTCTTTGCCAAATTTAAAATAAAATAAAATAAAAATCCTTCAAGATGTCAATTTAAAATTATGGGATTTTTGACATATTGAGTATTAGTAAGCAAATAAGTAGAGTTGGCTTCCATGTTTACTTCATGTGGCATAGTTAAGCATTTCCACTTATATATATATGCATAGGCTTGATTTTGGGTAATGACATTTTGATGACAATTTCAAGCCACCTTCTACTATGGTTTTGCAATTTTATTTTTGATTATTTTTTCAAAAGTTTTTGGCATATGGTCCATAAGTTTCCAAAATTTTGGCTAAACATAAAAATAACTTAATTATTGCCATACTGAACCAAGTATATATAGTGTACAAATCTGATGATTTTAATTTTTTCTTTCTCTTTTCTTTTTTTGCCTCACATTTGTTTGATTGAAAACCTCCAAAATTGCTCCATTCCCAAATTTTTAATTTTTGGCAAATTTTTGTACAAAAAAAAAGGTTGTTTAGGTTTCCATTTTAAATGTTGGCTACGTATTTGATTTTATTAATTACATTTTTTTCTATGCTTTTATATTTTTTAGAATTAAAGAACTACCAGGGTTTTTTTTGTTTTTTCTCTGGCAAAATTTTGTCTATTTCTTGAACTCAAAAAAATGGGCCAAAATCTGTAGTGTAAATTCAACTAATTTGGCTAATTTTTGAAGAAAATTCCCCAATTTTCGATATCAATATTTTATAAATTTAAAAAAAAAAAGAACATGGCTGCTTAGTTGAAGGGTTCTAAGCTTTTGAAAATAATAATAAAAATAATAAAAATAATCAGAATCAACAAAATGCTGGACAGCCTGTATTTCAAAAAAGATTTGCTTTCAAAAAGGTTCAGGGTTAAGTCCGGGTATTTGATTTTGCTGATAACCTCCGGTTCCGGGCTGTTATATTATGCTTCAGAATCATAGAACTTATGGGTTCTGGGCTTTTTGAATTTATTTTATTTTTTTAAAAAAAATCAGAATCAAAGAACTGCTGGACAATCTGAGAAAAGTTTTTTTTGTTTTAAGGGTTCCCTTATTAACCATCGGTTTAAACAAACCCTAAACCCTACAACAAAGCCTTTGAAACAGAAGCCGTTGTGGGGTTTAGGGTTTAGGGTTTAGGGTTTATCGCGGTTTGTTGGTTTTGCGATTCCTGCCACTTAAACCCTAATTTCTGGGATGTGGCTCAAGAGTTTACAAACCCTTTGCGTCAGCGCTTCCGCTCGCTCGCGCGTCTGCGTACTTTGTTTTGGCAGAAGGGATTGGGAGCAGAGATGTGCGGCAGAGCACGTTGTACGCTGCGTGTAGACGCAGTTGCTTCAGCTTGTGGTTTCCAAGCCCCACTACGCTCCATCAACTCCGACAGGTTGGAAGCCCCCCCCCCTTCTTGTTTTGGTTTCTTCTCTTCTTTGGTTTAGAAGTACTAGAAAGACGTTGTAGATTTTAGGGGCGGTGGATTTTGTCTCATTTTTTGATCTCTCTCTCTCTCTCTCTCTCTCTCTCTCTCTCTCTCTCTCTC
>Ga0209208_10005001_pt1 | contig 18582 bp, 15 predicted proteins | sample S1TSphfallax_3_FD_187694 | JGI IMG/M metagenome (GOLD analysis project Ga0209208, IMG submission 187694) | Host-associated microbial communities from peat moss isolated from Minnesota, USA - S1T2_Fd - Sphagnum fallax MG (SPAdes) (version 2) | ecosystem: Host-associated > Plants > Peat moss >... | reverse complement strand
TAAAAATGTTTTTGAGAAGATCACCACTTGAGGATTTTCAAATTTGTTTCCAAAACTTACATACTTGTTTGTAGGAATACCGAAGTACCTTCTTCAAAAACATTTCTTATTTTCAAATTCAAGTTGTGCATTTTTTTAGTGCTAAATTATGTTGCAAATTTTTTAAATCTATTTGATTTCTCCCACTATTTATGGTACATACATCTACAATATAAAAAAATTAATTCAAATTCATTCAAGTTTGAGTATTTTCCTTCTTCTATTGAATTCATTCAATAAATTGTTTTCTACAAATGTTTTTCATACTTCATGTTACAAAAGTTTCAAAACTTGTTTTGCTAGAGTATTTTGTTGAGATTTACAAAATAAAAAATTTAATGATTTTAATGAATCTCTCAATAAATGTTTTTAAACAAGGTGTTTCAATAAGCTTGGGAGCAAGTTCACCGAGAAACATCAATTCTACAACATGTCAAATGTGTAGGTTCAATGATAATATTGCTACATCATGCCTTAAAAATAGGTGACCTCAAGTTTAAATGTGTAAATTGTGGATATTGCTTAGGGATGAGACATGCAAAAGACAAATGCATGGGGTAAGGATGGGAAAGTATCATTTGTAACTACAAACTATCTTGAAATAATTGTGAATATTGAAAAAGTTATGTTGGAATAGGTGAATCAATTGTGTGGACTCAACATGACATCTTTTCATGAACATTTTTACCATGTTGAATGCTACCAATAGGTGTGCTTCCACCAAAATTTAGAATTAAAAAAATTGGATTGGAGATAATAATAGAAATAGGAGTCATGGAATTTGGCAAAGAAGGGACACTAACGTCCAAGATCCTTATTCATTTTTGGTGGAGGCACACGTATAGGAACCTTTTATGAAAGGGAAGATAATGTTGTCTCTAATGGAAATTATTTTCATAATCCCAAAACAATTGGAATACATGTGGAAAACCTAATCAAGCTAATCAAGAAGCAAAGGATGAGCTATTGTGGACAAATCATGTGGTGATTCATCAAGAGCTCCAATAATTCACAAGAGCCATCAAAGTAACACCTTGCATCCACTAATACAAATAATTAATCATTTGGTTGAAAGGTTAGTAGACATTGGGGCATCAATGTTTATATTATCTATTATTTTAGTTAAGGAGTTAGGCATACAAAACAATGTCTATGGTTGTTATTCAAGCCTTTAGAAAGACTATCAAGCTTATTATTCATATTGGACAAGTACAATGTAACATGAATTTTATGATTCTCAACATCGACATTTATGATGATTTGTTAGGGCTAGATTTTTTCATCAAAATAGGTGATAGTGGACATTGAAAAGGGTATAATTAAAATGAAACAAGGCTTTTGGTGACAATGTCTAAGTGCTACCTTTAAACATGGTGAACATGCTCCAAGTTGTGAATGGGAAGATGAGGCCTTTTTCTTTTCAAAAACATTAAAGTAGATTCAAAACATGTAACAAGGAGCTTAAAAAGGTAGCGGGTGTTAAACATAGTCAATCAAAATTTATTATTTTTTATGATCAGTTGAAACCATAGTAATCATCACAAGTTTTAGTCCTTTTTTCCTTATATGAATGTCTAAACACTTGGAGTAAAAATTCATTTGATCTTATTTTAAGTTTTGGTTTTAATTTAAAACATTTGAAAATGTACACCTATTGCATCAAATTGAGTCAATTTGGCAAAGCATTATTAAAAGGACTCATATAATATTAAAAAATTCATTGGAAAATTTATAAAAAATAAAAACATATTAGCCATATTAAAAAAAACTCATAATTAGAAAAAAATGAAATTCTAAAACTTGCAAAATTCAAAGAATGTTTCAAAATTGCTTCAAATTTTCAAAACTTCAAAAGTCCTTTACCACATATAAATGGGTTAGAAAAGTTATAGCTTAGAGTATAATAAAACTAAAGAATGTGAAATTTTCATTTTTGTTGCTGATTTCAAATTTTGATCATTTTTCAAGATGAAGCATTCAATCTGTAAAGAATCTACACACTTTTAAACAAAAAAATATGTGATGGAGAAAATTTTAATATTTTTTAGAACAAGTTACAAAAAATTTCATTCAAAAGTTCATTTGCATGTAAAAGTTATTTTTGAGAAAAAAAACTTGTAATCTTTTTCCAAAGTAATCCATTTGGATCCTTGTTACATGTTTTGACTTAATGGTGTACAAGAGTTGGAAAATAAGCTTAAGGACATACAAATAAACCATTGAATGTGATTTGCAAGAGACACTTCCACTTTGTGGTAACCCAATCCTTGAAAAGATGATTTTAAGTCATTTAATGATTGTGATGACAACTCATAAATTCTTATGGATGCTATAAGAAAATACAAGTGAGGCTAAATAATTAACAAAATGTGGATTAAAAAAGTTGGTGCATATTTAAGGTCCCTTGCAAATTATGAATTTAATCTTTAATGATTGAGCAAAAATTGCCATTGGAGAGAACATATTGGATTCCAATGACCATCAATTGGTTAAAGTGTATATTGATAAGGACAATAATGTAGAAACTAGATGTATGTAGCAACAAAACAAAGGCAAATGCTTGCACTATTTCAACTAGAAGCAATGGAAGGTGGAATTTTTGACCAAGTTTTTGAGCCATGTACTAAAAAAAATGGTAGATTGGTGGATGGAAATCAAATCCAAGATCAAAATAAATATAGAATTAACCTTAGAAGGTGAAAAAAACAAGGCAATTGCTAGCATGATTTGATGATGTGTTCACTTAACACAAAGGTGAATTATGATGTCATGAAGTGGGAGAATGTACAATAAAAACCCAAAGGTTTTTGCCATGCCAAAGAACTCTAAACCAATTATCATTTTGGGAGGAGATTGAAGTGAAAAAACAAATTGATGCCTTAGTGATGTTGGGTAAGATGAGGCTCATCAACTCATAATATACATGTTGAGTTTCTTTAATTATAAAGAAAGTGGTAGTCACCACTTTTGTGGCGATTGTCATCCACAAAATCAATAAACAAGAAGGGTTGCATTTCCAATGCTATTAATTGACAATGTGTTGAATGCAATTGGGCATGTTTGAATGATTTTTTGCATTAGACCTAGAATTTGGGCTCTAGCATATTAAGATGGATCCTAAAGACATAAAGAAAATTCTTTTGATAATCAAATCAAGGCTTTTTAATTCGACATTAATGCCATTTGGGTTGAAAAACACAACTAGTGTTTTTTCTCAAACTATGGGGAAAGTGTTCAAAAAGTACATGGACAAATTTTTAAAGGTGTTCTTCAACGATTTCAACGTCCACAACCAATATTGGGCTAAACATTTAAAGCACATCAAATGTGTGTTACAGAAGTCAAGGGAAGTCAATCTGAAGCATAACCTTAACAAATGTAGTTTTGCAAAGAAATCCATTAGTTTCTTAGGTCATGTGATTAATAAAGAAGGAATCCAACCTAACCCTAGGAAAATAAAAATTATGATTGAATTTCATGTGCCAACCATTGCTACTAATGTTAGAGCTTTATTGGGATTATTACAAACCTATGTCAAAGGTTATGTGCACATTTTGTTGTTTTTTTGTTTGAGTTTTAAAAAAATACTTGAATTTTTATCTAGAGTCTTGATTATTAAAAAACCTTGAAACTATTGAAAGATGTTGTAATTAAACCCTAAACCCTAAGCCCCTAATTTCATTAAGTTGTTTATTTTGGATGTAGATTGATATTATTGGGGAGTGGGAGCCATTACATTAGAGGACGGAATACGTGAATATGTTATTATTTATGCAAGCAAGGAGCTTTCCCAAGTACATTCCAAGGTGATTCCATTGTATGGAAGGAAAGTGTTATGCATTCATATGGGGGATTTTCCATTTCCATGAATTTTTGTATAGAACCCACTTCACGTTACATATAAATCACAATCTGCTTGAATGGTTGGCAATAATGCCTAATGCATATGGAAAACATGAGATGTGAATAACTATGCTACATGATTAGATTTCCAAAATTGTCCATTGTGTAAGGTCAACGCACACCAATTCAAATGCACTTAATTGGAATTCAATGGACAAGTTTGCTAGGAATTTCAAGAAGAAATCTAAGATGTCAATTGGGTGCAACAAGTAGTAGCCCAAATCAATGATTTGATTTCACTTAAAAGCATATTAGTAAAAGGAGATCTATTGGGGAGCAAGAGCTAAGTAGTTGTCAATGATAGGTGAATTTGAAGAGGAACTTGCAAAGAAAGGTGGTTGTAAGCTAGGGTGGCTCATTTTCAATAAATATAACATTGCACAAAAGTTCATATGGTAATGTTAAAATGAAAATCTATTATGATATCATTGGTTAAATGGAGAATTATATGGTGATTAATGAACTAAAAAAGCCCATATGAAGAGAAGCCTTGCATTGAATTTTCTTTTACGATACATTTTGAAAAGAAAAAAATTGAAATCCATCAAAAAAGAAAAAAGATGGACTTATGAAAACATGGTCCATTCCAAACCATTCAAACATTTATAACTTTTTTTGGGGTAAGGCTTTTCTAGCAAGCTTTTAGCACTTATGTTCCTTTTGCTTTAATAAATCATATATTGAGTCCCTATAAGACATCCTAATAAGTAAAGGATTTGCCTAGAGCATATCAAATGTAGGTTAATCAAGTTGTAGAAGCCTAATGCTGTAGAGGATAGAAACTAAGTCTCCATTAAATGAGCTGGATAGTAGCTAGAGGTGTTTAGGAAATAGTTAGTGGCAGTTAACAAGTAATTGCTTCCCAATGTGTAAAGAAAGACACAAAGATCAAAGAGGGGCTTACAAATTGGAGAGATGGAGTAGGCAAACCACGAATATGTACTAATGTATATGATGGAAGAACTTTTCTTTCTACCTGAATGTGTGTAGATTGTGTACACTTACGTGTGTGGGTTGTGCGAAGAATCGTCCAACACTGCTTTGAACCCACGTTCCTTATGTGATAGCCATTCCTACTGTCCTGATGCCGGATGCAAAGATGCTGCACATTCCCACCTCTACTGACACCTTCATTCACTTCGGAATCAGTGTAGTATGCATGTGGGTGCAAGATGACTCATCTCTGCATCGTTCTGTGTGGATTCCCAGTCTTCCAACAACTAAGCTATACAATGAAGTAGTAAGACAACTCAAGGTCTCTCCATCTTATTATGTTCAGCTCCAAACCATTCCAAACACAAACTAACATGTACAAAACATGTGACCACAGAACAAGAATACCAAACAGGTCCCTTGAACAATCTATTGCTCCATGTCTTCACTACAAAGTGGTGTTGACAATTCACTAGGATAAAAAGACTAGTCACAGCGCCCCCCCCCCAAAAAAACACCCCATTGTTCAGTAAATAAGAATGCAGAATGTCATTCAGTAAAAAATTCTGAGCCGAATAATTTGGAGGTCAGAAAACATGTATAAGAATCTCCTGGCATTGCCGGGGTTTGCAATGCACTCAGATGGAGTTTTCTACTTTCTGCAGCCTACAATCTATGGTCTCTAGTTGAGAGCACAAGGAAGTGAATGCAATGTGCTGTCAATAGTCAATACCTTTTTCAAAAGGACTGCCCTCCAAACTGCAAACCCTCTGATAGCATGAGGAAAAATGTTGTAAACAAACATAAAAGAAGCGCAAGTCTGTAACGAGCCACTCTGTTCTGCATTGTTGGCAGAGATGGTGAGATTATTTTGTACAACACGTATTGCAAAGCTAGTGATACACAGCTGCAGGCTAACCACAAAATCAGAAGTTATTCTAATCATCTAAGACCTGTGGTGCTTCATGTCTACATGCCTAGCAAAGGTCAGCATCAGCACTGTCTTAGGGCATTAGCCTCAAACAAGTGCAAACCTCTGTCTGGTAAGTGCTCGAGCAAGTACCACCTTAGAGACTAATCTACATATACCTCTTGAAGCTCAAGAAGCTCAACAGAATCACAGCTATGTTGAAGTTCAGTGAATAACACACCTTTCTCTTGGTCCAAAAGGGAAGAAGGTGCACAGATCAGGAGGTTGCACTGCTAAACCATGTTGCTCACAGCATTGAATCCTTGTAAAGTGTAGGAGTTCCCTGTCCAACTTGCAGATGAATTTGCTGCAGCAACTGGGCCAACACTTGGCAAATCAGCATCAGCCACCGACTCAATCTCCAAAAAGGGTAAGTAAGATGCCGACGTGCGCTTCAAGCTTAAAACAGAACCTAATGCAATCCAGATTGCAAGGTTGATCAACCAGTAATTAGTCATCCCTTGCACTACACCCCAGCCTATTAAATAACCAATCACAATCCCTGACAAATGCCCAAGAAAGCTGGCTTGTGGAACAATTATTGATGTGAAGACGAGTGACTCGAATGGTGCAAAGCTTATCGGAAGAGAGAGAAGACCAAAGATGTTGAGCTTCAAGGATGGTTGCTTCACTGATAAGACTGTCATCCAGCCAAAGACTACGCATGAGTAGCCAACTGCCGTCACACGCCTGAAGAATTCGAGATTAAATCTCGTGATGAGCACATGATACATCCCAAGTACAAGCACTCCAGAGAACAGGAGAAGAATTATGGAGTATTGTATGTAGTACTCAACTCCAAGATGATATTCCTGGATGCTTTCCACAACCCCAAGACTCCAAAGTGCACTGAGGTTGAAGATGAGATGGAGGAAACTTATGTGCGAAAAGGCGGAGGAGATGATCCTCCAGTGTTGTCCTTGGGAAACTACGTTCTCATAGCTCAATCCAACGTCCCCATATCTGATTCCCTTCTTCTGGATGTAGAACCATACCACACTGCAAATTGCAATGACACAGGAGCTTGCTGGTTTGTCGATGATGTCAAATATTAAAAGACGGCCCATCTTGCCTTCCGCCCACCTTCCGAAACCTCCCCTTTTCCTCCCAAAGGTTCAAACCCTAGAATCGGTCCATTCTTGAAGATGAAAGAGGAACCCAAAAGAAAAGAAAAGCCCGCTTAGAAAAAACGTCTTTCTCTGCAACCGTTGCAAATCAATCTTGGCGCAAAGAAGAAGAAGAAGAAGAAGCACTGAGACACTCTATCTCCGGATCAACGCTCTAATAAGGAAGCATCAGACCAGAAACCCTAAATGAAAACCCTAGTTTGGCATATGCAGGAAGCGAAGTAGCTTCCCACATCGAATCACATCCTCTACCGAAAACCGCGAGAATCTTCTTCTCAAACATTGAGCAAGCAAAATCCATTCCAGAATTTTGATTATTGCCGAAAAAATTTCAATCGTCAAATCCTTGAGTAATATTTGCGAGCGGCCCCATGAGCTGCAGACCTAGATTTTCTCCCTTGTACAAAAGCGATGGAAAACAATACTCATGGAAAGAAACAAAGGATCTGCTTCTGCTGCTGCTACTGCTGCTGCTGCTTCGTATTAAATAATCTCGCATTCCGAATGTATGTCGATAAGCCGTTAATGATCAAAAGCGAAAATGGAGAGCGATGATCGATCTCGTGTCGCGGCGTCGCTGTTTGCAATTGCGCGCGCGCGCGAGAGTGTGGCAGTCTCCAAGTGATGAATGTCGCAAGGGCGTTCCTTGGTCGCAAAGGGGACGTTTCTCCGGGTCGTTCAGGCCGGGTGGGGTGGGGCGTGTTCGCTGAGTGAGCGAACTCATCACAGAGAGTAAGTTCCCAAGCGAGGGGAACAGAACCCCAGACCCGGAAAGTTTCTTCCCCCCCCAAGACCCTGGAAATCTTCGACCCGGGAATTTTTCCTCCGGGGTCTGAAAACTTTTAGCGGGACCCGGAATTTTTTTCCCCTGGACCCGGAAAGTACTTTGCCCTTGCCCTGAAAAAAGATTGGGTTAAGATTTTTCTTTTCTCTTTTTTCTTTTTTTAATTTTTCTTTTTCTTTACAGCTGCCTTCATCTTTCCGCCCACTTGGTTCTAACCCTAAACCCAAGGGATGGATGAAAGGGAAGGCGCCACTTGTCCTTTCATCTTGTCCATACCTAGCCCCTTACAATTGGTCTTTTTTTCAGTTTTGTTTTTGGGCTTTTTTTTGGTGTTTTTTTTTTCTTGAACTAATTTTTTTTTAATTTTTTAATTGTTTTGTTTTATTTTATTTTTGGGCCTTTTTTTGGGTCTTTTTTTTTTCATTTTGCACATTATCAATGCCACTATTGGATGTGCTATAGGTCTTTTGCAAGTTGTCCCTCCTACTACTTGCCTTTTTCCTTCTTGCCATTGAGTTCCATGCCACATTCCTCACCAATTGTTCCCCAACACCCTCTTCACCATGTGATACCATGCTTAAGAATTCGTCCTCAAATATTGCTATTTATCAATGTTAGATTTCAACTCCCTTGGTAGGCATTATCAATTGTTATCCATCCATCATTGGCTACTAATGTATTTGTGTTTCTTGGTACTTTTGGTTGTTACTCATTGTCATGTTTGTTGTTCTTTGATTGCTTCATTTAGGCGAGCTCGCTCACCCTTGCTCCTTTTCTTATTTTGCCTTTCAATTGGAAAGTTATAAGTTTTTTTTTCCATCAAGTTTAGTTCACATTATTTGTATAGTATTGCTTTAAATAAAGGCATAAAATAACCTTCCTTTATCTTTTTTGTTGTACATTTTCATCTTTGCATTTCACTCATGTAACAATGACACATGATGCACCCACAAGGATTTGCCACAAGATGTTGGTGGTACATTCTTATATATAATGGATTATCTAAAAAATTTGGTGTATTCCTTACTTCCATTGATTGAGAACGATTGATTGAGAACGAGGTCTCATGAAAACTCTATGACAATATTAGGACATGCTTTTCAAGTTGAGTTTACAAATACATCAAACTTACACAAACCACGAAGGAAAATAATGATAATAATAATAATAATAATAAAATTTAGGTGAAAATGTTACATAAAGAAGCCATGGACTCACAAGGCTCATCGGGAATTGGACTTTAAAAAATCACCAATTTTTTTTTCATAATATTTTATGGTATCCCATAGGGGTAAGATCAAATCAACAATATGGGGGAGGTACACTTAATATAAAGTTTGGGATCTACATGCATCAAACAACTATCTTTAGGGGGGTATTAGATAATTGTCCAACCTATTTTTTATCACCCTATTATTATTTTATTATTTAATATATACATAATAAAGCCACCCTATATTAATTTTAATCCATTATTTTAGATTATTACATACCCTATATTATAATTAAATCAATTATTTGAATAAAATGTACCTTTTTAAAACTAATTAACTTATGATTTCTACCCAACAACCATTACATTGCACTCTATATTTCTTACTTGCATATTTTTTACCTATTTTTACTAGTGTCCCCACCCGGGTTCAACAATTTTTCTTAGCACTCTCAAATGGGAGTTTTCAAAGTTGAGAATGTTCAATTATGAATCCCATCATTTTGGGAATTCGTAAAATTAAGCTTAAAGAAAATAAAAATTGTTGTCCATTTAAGGAATTGGTTGCATATTATACTTAAGGTTGTAACACTCTCCCTCACTTATTAGAAAAGTCAATGCCTTCATTTACATTATGAAACTTTGTTTGAAGCCCTAATTTAGACCTTACCCAAAATTTGAAACCAAGTTGAATCACTTTGTTTTTGCCTACGTCCATGTTTGTTTGTTTTTTTTGTGTTGCACCATCAAAAGAAGGGTTGTGACAACCCAAAATGTTTTTTCAAATTCATTATAATATACCTATGAACTTTGATTAACATTAGTTATTAAGATTCATGGAAACATTAACTTTTCACTTTCTTATTATAAATTGACTTTTGAGTACCTGCACAATAAAACACACCTTTCTCTAATTGTATTTTCACAATTGTATTTTTTGAAATTCAATTTCTTGAATGGTTTGCTACTTTGATGCAACACCTTTGTTATGACAATATTCTTAGTAAAACATCCTAAAACACCATTCTTGAATTACAATAAATCCACAATGCTAGAATATTGTGTGAAGTATAACATGAAGCTAACAAGACTTGTAAAAAACAAATTAGGTCATTGCCAAAAGTGGGACATTTAATTTTGAAATTGAAAACTACACGAGTAAAAAATAAGATCCCATATATTGGTTGTTGAACAAAAGAAAAATCAATTTCTTCTATAATGGGATTATTTTATTCTAAAAATCCAAATATATATTATATAAATTTTTCACTAGTAATGGAATTTTAAAATAGACAAAGACTCTACAAATTGGTTGTTAGTAGGTTATTACATGAGGAACACACTGTGTAGCGAGTTTTGGCATGGTTCAAGATTTTGGCCAACAAGCAATGTGCAACATGCTCTATTGAGCAAAAGATGTAGTGCATTTCAAAGTTGGAACATAAGGTGCATTTTTAGTAGACATGAACAACAACATTATTTGCATAGTTAAAATTTCACACCTCTTTATCTCAAATGTTTCATAAAATATACAAACAATGATTTCCTTTAGAAGACAAGGAGTTGATGAAGGCTTGAATGCAACAACTTGTTGGTTGACTTATTGGGGTTGTAATGCATGTTTCTTCATTTGGATTTTAGAACTTAACTTATTTGTTTTGTTTTTTTCCCCATGGAAAACAAACCAATTGCCCAATGTTTGAAACAATTTTGTGAGTGTCAAACATGGTCTTTAGTATTTGAAATGTGATCTTATACCCAACTATTTGTTGATGTGTAACTTCTAAAACTAAATGTTAGTGTTTCATCCATTATGTTTTTTCTTTGGTCATGCACAATTACAACCTTCTTTCACAACTCTTCATATTCCAATTAAAACTAAAATTCCAAACAAATATGTGTTGTCAAAATTCAATGATTAAAAAGAAAATTTTAAGGTGGTTTGAATATGTGGATGTTAAGTAATCAAATAAGAATATGGTGCAAAAAATTAAAGCTCCCTTACATTATACCCCTCTAGAAATACCCTTTTTGAAACTTTGATGCATGTAGTGAAAAAAATTAATCGTAGTGTCCCTTCGAGGTCGTCACATTATGTACACATTTTGACATGATAAGTTCAAACTTTAAAGTTATACTTGACAAATTTGCTTGATGTGAATGTTGTAGTTTTGTATTTGGGTATTATTTGGCACAATAGGTGTCAATTTTCATGTTCATGGTTATGATTATAATTCATGGCTTCTATGTTCCCCAAAACATTAGTTCCAAAGTGTTGTTAAGTAAGTCTTATCCTCTACTTTTGTACTCACTTGCCATTATGAAAGGATATCCTTGAAATGTTTTTGGTTACTATGTTGTTTTATTTAATTTGAATGCGGTTCATTATTTTTTTGTGATTACATTTATTTATTAATGAACTAATTATAAATAAATACTAAAAATATTAATGGAAAATGGCTATGTGTAGCTAAAAGAATAGGGAAGGCAAACCTAAAAACCTTCTATGAAAAAATGTATAATGAAGGAGAGTGGGTGACATTTTGAAGGTCATTCACTATTTTTCTAAACTCTAGGTATTGGTGCGATTGCTCACTTTAATTGGTTAGTATACTATACATGTCACTAATGTTCAATGTTAAATCATTTTCATAGAGAGGAAGTTTGGAAAAATAAACCTTTAGATATTTACATGTTGCATTTTTGGTTTTCTTTCTAGTACTTTTAAGTCATTAAAAGAATCTTTCAAAATGTAAAAGAAAATGATATTATGGAATTTCAAAGAAAATTGTTGCAAATTTGAAATACACAACATTTTACATGTAAGGTTCTAGGGATCTTCACAACTTCCAAGTAAGGATTCTAATATGATAAATTCCTAGTGCATTTGGAAGACAACTTATATTGATGAATATGTCTTTTAGAACAAAGGATGGATCTTACACCTATTCCTTAAGAATGGGAGGCATTGTTTAAAAATGATCCTTCCCCCTCTTAAGGAGTAGGTGTAAGAATTGTCAACATCCTACACCTCTTGATCTACATATGTTTAAATTCATCATAACATTCATTCATGTTTTATAATGATCAAAGCCCACAGTTGGGGGTTATTCCCAAAATGCAAAGCCAGATTCAATTACATATAAACTTGTTTGGCCTTGCATTTTGAGAAAATCCTAACCCAAGGGTTTACAATAATTCCTACCTTAATAATTCTTAATTATAATTGTTATCAAATCTTTATGTGTAAGGTAAATCCCATGGGGTGTACACAAAAATGCATATTATTGCATGTTAGTAGATTTTGTCAATGGAGTCAATACAAGCACATTCATCCACATAAAATGTGTTAATATTGTTCAAATAGGCTTCTATGTACTTTTAGGTAGTAGATAATAGGTTGGGCAAATATTGTTGGGTAAACCTTCTTTGGCCAAGCCCATTGTGGTTTGCATTTTGCACCCACTTATGTAACATTCAATGTATGTTGAATAAAAATGATCATTCAATGTATTCATGATGGATTAAATTTTTGGTCTTTCATTAGTTTTTTTGGAGATTCATTAACTAAAAATTTCAATTTGAAACATCATTAATTATATGGGTAGACGACCTAACATTGTCCTTATTACAAATGTCATTGCTTGATGATAAATCCTAATAAATTTACAATATAATAATTATCAATTTCTTATTATAACAATTAAAAATATCCTTGCAACTTATGGAAACCTTTAAACTTGTTAATGGAATTATATAAACAAAAAATGAAAATTTTATCATAAAACAAGCATGATTTGATGAGATCAAATGATTTGTATGTGTTTTAAAACTCATTTGGTGATTCTCATCCTTTTTGTAAATATGCCCTATTAAAAGAAAAAACTCATTTTTTTAATTGCATAATTTATTGTACATGGATGTCATTTTAATATTAATATTTTATTTAAAACATAGTACCCTAATACTATTGACATTATTCATATTATTAATAAAAATGATGTAATTTTCAAAGAAACTTTTTTTGTGAAATAAAATAATACTATTTTGGAATATTCAAGAATATTTTATTCTTGACATGAAGTATTCAAAATTCATTAATTATCCTACAAACATGTGTTGAAGTTTTTTTTTTTAATCACATTAATCAAATGTATTTTTAAAACCTACAAAATATTATGAATCTATTAAATCATGTGTGCTTTCCACATCCTATGAATATGTTGTAGGGGTTGCAATTTTCTCTTAATGTGTGTCATTATTTAAATTAAATACATGGTGAAATGAATGCTTTGTTGTCATAAACACTTTACAAGAAAGGGGAAAAAAAAGGTGGCAAAGAAAAAGGAAGAAAAAACAATCGTGATTTAATTTATCAACAATATTCCAATGCTTGCGAATTGGGTGCAAATTGAGATGAACAAGACTTTAAAAACCATGCAAATTAATCACAATAATTAAATTTTTAAAAATTATGTTCATATTCCATTTTTTATGTAGTTGAAATATGTTCAAAGTTTGGCTTTTGATGTCAAATTCTATATTATTCAAAAGATTTAATATTTTGGCTAAATCATTTGCATTTAAACCCCAAATCATTTATCTCTCAATCTATTGTCACTATGTATCACACCAAGGTCTTGAAAACATTGAGATTTGTTTGTGCATGTTATCATTTAAGAATGCATGATTCAAACTCAAATGCATTTGTGTATTATCTTTTCATTCCACAACTATATTTTTAAGTTTAATGATGTTTTAAATAATACATTGTTTATGTTTTGAAACATGAAGATTAACTTAGAGTTAAAGTTTGTGATCTACACATTGTGTTTGCAAATTGTTATAGATGTTCTAAATTATAATATTTTGTTTCATCCAAAAGGAATAACATGTTTTGATTAGTGTTTTTTTTCCAATTTTTTGCTATACTATCACCAATTAACATCCCAAGAAAAAATTATCAATAAATGAAAATCTTTCCCTAGAACTTATGAAATAAAATAAAATCTTTTTATAGTCTAGCTAACCTATAATGGCCAAGAATTAAGATCTAGGTACAATGACCTAAAACAACTATATTATAAGCAACTTTTTCTCGGAAAAAAAAAATCTTGTAAAGAAAAGTAGTTCCTTCTCAAAAAGTATACATCTCAAGAACACTAAAGATGACAAAAGATGAGGAACAAAACAAAACAAGAAAATGACAATTCTCAATTCTCACAAGGGATAGGGTTTGTCCAATAATCAGCTTGGATGCACTGAAGAAAACCCACTTTCATATACAAAAAAAATGCATGCAACATCTGCCTTACTTTGATGTGAGTTGTAATGGATTCACATATAGAGTACAATGGTGTTCTGATGGTGCAAAATGGTTGTTCATATATTGTTCATGCTCCTATAGAAATGAAAAGTTCTAGACAACTCCGGGAGTTCATCTTCAAGCAGCTGTGATCATATAACATGAACCCAATATGCCTGATTGCTGCCATCTTGGAAAGTTGAAAAGACATGAGTTCATATGCTACCAAAGGGATCAAAAGAGGACTTTCGGGGAACAAACACTAGTTCAATCCGCATTTTGTTCACACTTTGTGCAGATCTCTCTTTGGGTTTAGCCATCCCAAAAGCTTTGGGGAGCTGCAATGGAGAGACCCAACACATAAAAAGAGGATGAAGAAAATGGCATGCATGCATGGTTCAAGAATACAATACCTTTCGCCTCTGTATTGCTGAGTAGTTGAAATTGAATTTTTACACAAGAAAGACTCATAAGAAATGAAATAACAGAGGCACCCAAGATTTTATATGTTGGGAAAGTCATTTTTCTGTTTTTGCTGCTTACAGTTGTTTGATTTCATGGAAAGGAGACAAGATACAACAGTTGATGACTAGTACACCTGACCTACAATTGTTTGAAATAATTAAGGAAAGTTGGGGGGTCCTGTAGAAGAACAGGAGGCATCTTTCATCATCTTACCTCAACAGAAATGAAGAGGACAAAACAATTATGCGGTGCCATGATCTTTTGTTCTTTTTTCCATACCTCTGACTGTCTAACAATGCCCTGGCTGAATAATATATAGTAATCAGGGCAAAGCTGTTTTAAGTGCATTGGCCAGGAAGGAATCCCACTTGGTAGTTCACGTTATCATATACCACTCGGAAGCCTTGTTGCTGAACATTCCCGATGATAGAAGGCCCTGTGGTCCCAGCAAATGCAAAGCAATAGGTGTTGGAATTATCAACTGGAATGAGGTAATTGCTTGCTGGGAGGTCCATGTCTGCACCATTTTGGAAATGCAGGGTTACTGTTGGAACATCCACAGTTGTCATTCCAACGAGGTCATAACAAGTATCGAAAAGAGAGAATCCTGTTGTCGTTGTTAATTTCTTTGTGGCTGCACGGAATGCATCCCTCATTGCTATGTAAGCAGCATTTGCTAGTCGAGTGACTGAAGTGCCTGAATCAATGATTACACCACCGTCACCACTGGCATCCAGCTGGAAAACATGTGCAGGAATGGAGAGGAGATCACCCCCAACACTAATGCCTGTCATTTGCAGGTAGTAGAATGTGGAGATCTTTGCATTCTTCACCTGCGGAGTAAACGTCACACCTGCTGGAACTGCAGCATTTCCAAAGATGAGAAGCGATCTGTCGGTGGTGTCTGTTTCACGATCTGTAAGGCAGTAAGAAAATTTGTCCCCGATTGCAGCACCCACTTGGCTGGGAAAAGATAGAGGACCTTTGCCTAGGCCCAAAAGCCCTGCAGCTCCAACAAAGTAGCCTTCATTGTCATGTCCGCAACCCATCGGGATTGAATTCAGAACAACTTGGCCACCAGCAGTTGTGGCAGAGTTGAGTGTCACAGTGTCAGTTGAAAAATCTCCCAGAGTGAAAGATCCATCACCATAATCAACCTGTGACATGACCAGAAGCAAAACCATCAAGCCACTCGTGTGTACAAATCCAACAAGCGAAGAACTCAAGACAGTGGAGAGGTGGTGGCAGTCTGCACCACCTTGACAAACACAAAAAATGGTGATTTCTTCACCCTCTAGAGGACATCCCACAAGTATTTCATTGTTGACATGACAATGACCACCTTAGGGTTGTGTTGGTTTCTCACTAATATACTCTCTTCTGTGATTGTGGAGCTTTAGTGCAAGTGATCTGAACAAGAGCTGCAAGTGAGCAACAGAAGGTGGGCAGGCAGGCGCACTCAAACTGACACATCCATCCATCCCTCCCAATCTTTGTTGCAATAAGGCACGTCACTCATGGACCACACACATCCAGCTGTGAAAAAGGGCTTGAAAGAATCCAAGCAGATGACCAACATACTATTACCACATTCCCATTGACCTGAGGTGCAGCGCACAGAAAATGGAAAGAAGAGATTGAAAGGATCCAAGAAGATGATTGACTATCATGCCAGAAAAAAATCCAAACCTAATCTCCTTGTTCAATGACCACACTCAAGACTAGGGTAAACGGGCTTTCGAAAAATAAAGTCACAAGTCAAGCTATAGTAGCGTGTGTGTAGCACCACCCAGACCTGACAAATCACAAACATGTACAAATCTTGTGGTCCAACAAAAGATGCAAGGGTTTGGAGCACAAGATTTTGGGGGGCATGTCTTACTGCACAACATACCCACCCAAGACTCATGTACAAAACGAATAGCACATTGCAGATGCAACTGTAAGAGCAGCTCCAGTGGTGCTCAGTATGTGACCCTGGAAATCAAAAGTCAGAACATGCCAGTTTGGCTCAGCAAAATGGTTTTGGCACTGCATTTTCCCACAGTTTGCTGAGGCTGGCAAAACGCATAGCAAAGCCTAAAGAGAAGAGTGTAATATATATGATCTGACTGCTGCTCCTTGTTTCTGATTTGCCAATCATAATGATTGGTCCAGTTGGGTTGCTATTAGTAGACTCCCACCTATTTGCAGTCCCAGTTTTAGTTTTATGGGTGGGGTTGAAAAAAAGTAAATAACTAAATATGGATGTGAGAAATATTTTTGCAGGATCACATACTGAGCATTGCTGGAGCTGCTCTAAGGATGTGGCAATTTGCACAGAGAGAGAATGAAGTTGATGGATGCACAAATGAAGAAACGAACCTGGTAGAGGCAGTCACTTTGTTGACAGCCACTGATATCCAAATCCAAGCAGAGCTTGGAACCGCATCGGACAGTAGCATAAGTGGATGAAGCAAGAGGGTTGAACACAGGACCAGATTGCTGGTAACAGTTCTCACATGGAGAGCATTGGAGCCACAAAATGTCACTGCCAGTGTCGACCACAAGGTAAGTGGATTTTGCAGGCGTGCCGATTGAAAGTTGAACAAAATACTCCCCACTTCCCATGGTGAGACCCGACACAACTGGTGCTTGAAAATCACTGTTGCCTGCACTAGCCTCCCCATGCTGCTGGAATAGGGTTTGGAATTTGGCTTCAGGCAACATCCCATTCACCATTCTCTGGATATGGGCATGGATGCCAAGCACCCGGATATAGTCCCTTGATAAGCTTTCTTTCATCAGCTGAGATCTTGTTGCATTGACTGGCCTGAATGGTGATGAGGGTGCATACCTGCAAATGGGTACACTCCAAGTGAGATTTTCTTTCAGGAAATGATGATCTCAAGAAGAAGCATGGCTGCCACTGGAGCTGGAGGAAATGCAATGCATACATGCATGAAGTTTGTGAAGAAAGTTCTACTAATACTGCAACAGCAAAAGAAGAAGAAGAAGAAGAAGAAGAAACAACAACAACAACAACAACAACACCCACCCAATGATGAGAACCCTAGACTTGTGACCAGCTGCAGCACCTGTGCATGAGGTTTGCTTGTACGCCATCACCACCGCCTGTTGTGTGTGTATGCAGCTGATCATGGACAGCAGAGGTCGAAGCTCTGGGCAAGAATTCAGACATCCCCCGTGATGCCGGAATGAAGCTTCTTCTATTGTCCTCCCGCCGACTTGTAGTCTTCTCTGTAACATGAATGTCCAGTCTCTGGTAAGTGTAAGACCCTGGAGCTGCAAAGAACTGCTGTCTGGCCGACGAAGATACCGGCTCAAAGACACTAACCGTGATCAACATTGCAAGCAGCATCCCAACTACACAAGTGGAAGAACCACCACCACCGCCACCACCACCGCCCCTGCAGCTTCGAATATCTCCTCCCATTCTGACCAACGTCCGATCCTCTCTCTCTCTCTCTCTCTCTCTCTCTCACACACACACACACACACACACACACAACACGTATCTGCAGCTCCTTTTCTTGATCTAGAGCTCCAAAATCCCACAACTCAAAACAACAAAAAACTGCTGGCAGCAACTGAACTCCAAGACCCCACAACTCAAAACAACAAAACTGCTGCAGCTACTGGCCCAGAACTCCACAACTAGCTGACAACAACAAAACTGCAGCAGCAGATGAACTCTAGAGCTCCACAACTAACTAACTAACAAACAAGCAACAACAACAACAACAACAACAAAGCTGCTGCAGCAGCAGCAGCTGAACAACTCTGGAGCTCTAACACTACTTAACAACAGCATAAGAGCTACTGGATGCAGCTGAACAACTA
>Ga0209208_10004999_pt1 | contig 18584 bp, 15 predicted proteins | sample S1TSphfallax_3_FD_187694 | JGI IMG/M metagenome (GOLD analysis project Ga0209208, IMG submission 187694) | Host-associated microbial communities from peat moss isolated from Minnesota, USA - S1T2_Fd - Sphagnum fallax MG (SPAdes) (version 2) | ecosystem: Host-associated > Plants > Peat moss >... | reverse complement strand
AAATCATTTACAAGTGAATTGAAAATTAGGTGTAAATTATTTAAAATGAGTTGAAAGTTAATTATAAATTGTTTAAAAACAAATTTAAAGTTAACTATAAATTATTTGACAATGACTTACGAATTAACTATAAATGAATTACAAAATCATAGATGAAAATTCATATGAACAAACTCCATTCATCATGGGACTATGTCCAATATTAATGTCCATAACACTAACAATGTCATTATTTGTGAAGCTCCCCTTGTCATTAACCTAATCCACAATGACATCTTGATCAATCTAAATGATCAAATCCACACGCCATGATCTCAAGTGCATAATTTCAAACCACATGAGAACAACACCCAAATGCTTATTCTTAACTATTGGGTAACCTTTTGTTGCACAAGGATGAGAAGAGTCAATGGATCAACAAAGAAGACACTTAAAAGACTTGCCTCATGGAAATTTGTAAATACTTCTATCATTTGCATTTTGTTTAGTATTTATCGCGCAGATTTTTACCAATGAAATGATGTCATTTGCGCAAGGAATTTTGAAGAGTTGGGAAACTCAAAAAGCTACAATTTACTCAAACTTGTTTCAACATTTGGTTTAATGAACGTTGGAGGTCATTTTCATCCTTTGTTGCACCAAGTGGCTTCCACATGTTCTAATGAGCTCCTTTTAACTCATGAATTCAGTCTTCAATGTCTCACATCTCGTGCTTAATGGTAAGTTTTGAAGGAGATTAATAAGTGAAAAAAGATGTTACTAAGATCATCATAGATTTGCTATTTCATTACTAAGATAAAGCAATGAAAACCAGAGTGGAATCTTGGTAATTTCAAACCTGTAGGCATAACAGGTGGCTATTATCGAAAGAAGTAGAGGAAATTGAGGAATCTGAATGTATATTGCACATATATGATGCTTGAGTTTTCTGAGGCAAAAGCACTCATCTGAATGTATGTTGCACATGTGTGATGCTACTTGATAGTTGAAGGGGTTTCTGGGTCTTGTGGGTGTTAGAAAACCGGAGCCACAAGTACTACTCTTTAGGGGCTACAAGCATAAGAGAATATGTTGAGTTTATGGAGGATTCTGATCTTGCAATCAACTTCAACCCTTGAGAATATGTTGATTCTGCAAAACATTATGATCCACAATTGAACTTCATCAATTTCAGAGCAAAGGTTACAGTCTTGTAATTTGGTATGCATCAAATTCTGATGGTTCAAGGAATATGAAGTCACCTTTTATTGAGTTAAGTTGCTGGACAACTTCTTGCTGAGGATCGCATTGTAAATCTCCAGAGGTCCAAAGCTATTGTTGCCTCCTGTTCCTCCTCAGGCATCTTGTATGGGGCTGGAAGCTCATATCTCAGCTACAAAAAACCATCATCCCCCTCAGTCTAGTTAAGAGACTATTAAATGGGTAGTATACAGGTCCTGCTCTTGCAGAATACAAGAAAGTATTCCCATTTGCCTATCAACAGCATCCTGGGGAGTGGGAGTGGGCAGGATATAAATTTGAATCATTACACAGAGATGTGTAGCCACTTTTCAAGCCATAATCCACATGTTCTAGACATACCTCACACAAAACTTCAGTAGATTGTGCTCCCGCACCCAACGCAGCCTGCTTCACTTGCTGCCACATGTGAAAGCAATTGCTGCCATTGAAATTTTCCACTCACAAGACATGTTCCTCAATAGGACCAAAACAAGATGAGGAGAAAATACCTTTCTAGTGGCTGTTTTGTGCAAGGAATAGACTGTCTGAGCCACCTGCTCACAAACCTCAACAGTGAAGTTGATGAGCCTAGAGCCACAAATTTGGATGGTCAGTCGACACTATGGTCCTGTGTTACTACAACCAATTACAGTTGACTTGAGCCATTAATCTTGTTCAATTTTCACATGCTTGAACAGACTAGAACAGCCTTGAATCTTATAAGGTTACTGGAAAGAGAACAATCATCAATCTGCTAGAATGTGGATCATGACCTTGAATGCATTTGAAAGAAACTCCATGTCAGGCACTCCTTTGCGGCGATGACCAAGTGGGGGAAATGTGACAATGGTATCCACCAATGACCCTACAATTTTGACAGCATGCAATGCAATGTACTCTGTTTAGTTTGTGAGGTATTAGATATATGGAGAAAATCAGAAGTTTCAACACATCATACAAAATGTGATAGCTCAAGATTACCACGCCATGGTAAAGGTTGAGCAAGGTCACATTGCATCAGTTCCATATTCACCTGTTCCCTACACTCTGCCATGGTAAGCATCACCCAAAGCCTTCATGACAGTAATGTGACAGTTTTGGTGAAAAAAATGGGCAACAGTTTGCAACTGCATCCATTAAACTCAAAAGAGCATTGCAGAACTGCACCATATGTAGATCAGACCTAAAATGTGCCACTTGTACTAGAACTAACCTCTGATATCCAACATCAATGTAAGCATATTTGTGAAAAGAGAAATTGGATTGCTCCTTTGCTTTGTGGAGTGACAATAAAACTACCTCAAGCTCAGTAGAATTGTGTAAAGCCATGTTCAAAATATCAGCATCAACATCGACACCTATGACTTGCCTGCCCACCTTTCCTCCTACATTTAGAGAGTCCAGACAACTTGAAAACTGCCAAAGAGTGAAACATAAATGCAGCACCATTTTGCTCTCCGTTGTGTCCTGTTTTGATTTCTCAAAAAAAGGGGTGGAGAGTCATGATAATTTACGCTGCATCATACAAACAAGCAGCAATTCCAAGTGTGCCAACTCCACAGCCAAGGTCTGCTACAATCTTGCCTGCTATGTCCCCATATTTGCTTTCTGCCTGGAAATGTGATCAGACAAATTCATTGTAAATTTTTCAACTTCTGTCTTGCATCATAACATTAGGGTTCTTAAATCTCCAGAAGACAATCCACCCCTGTACAGTTTATGGTGTAATCCGCAGAAGAACATCAATTTTTCCCATGAAACTAATATACTTGAAATTGATTGCAACATGGATTGTCCTGATCATGCATGCTATACCCAATCACGGGACTCAGACCAAGAGGGTTGCAAGGGATTGATAGGGATTGCATGCATATGAGTGGAGAGAATGGTCCGGTTTTTGACACAGTAATCAGCATCACTAGTACTTGGTGCACTGTTAACAGCTTGACATAAAATCAAATCACAAAAGAACAATTTGTATCTATCCCTCTGATTTCATGTGAATTGTGAAAACTGCATGTTCCATAGAGTAAAAAATACACTTGCTTGTTGTTCATGGGAGACACAAGAATATAGCTCAACAAATCTCATTAGTTGAAATTATCATCCCAAGCACTAAACTAAAAACAGATTGGGGATCAACACAATCTATGAACAAGGATCGAGAGCTATGGAGATCATTGTTGAACCTGCCAAATTGCCTTTTAGGATTAGGATCCTTGGTATGTCAAATTACCATAAAAAGCAGGCGGGATGCAAGATTTGCACCAATTGGGTATTGCTCCAGCTCCCACTGTTCAATGATTGCACAAACACAATGCAAGGATTACCTTCTGACACCAAAATCTGCTATGAAACTGGGTGCAGTCAGACAGTGTTTCTTCTTTTCCTTTTTTTCCCTTTCTTTTCTTCTTTTGGGAGGGTGGTGAGTTTTTCTCTTCCTTTGGATACATTCACGTGGCTGGAGAAAATGAAATGAAAGGAAAGTGGGAACACAAAAGAAAATCTTGTGGAGCTTCAACTCCATGTACTGTATATAATTCTGCCAAAAAAAAAAGAATCTTTGCAAAATTTTGCAACTCTCACGCACAATTTTTTTTTGGGATGCAAATGCGCAAAAAAGAAATCCGAGATGGAGGAACTCGAAAAAAGAATCACAAAAACTGCAAACCAGTGAAACATTGGATTAGGTCTTCACTTACTTTGGGTGACCCAAACAGCTTGATGTTGCTCAAACTCGACTCCAGTTTCCTGTCTCTTCCAGCTTCCTTTGGTGTATGATCTCTAGAAGTAGACATGGGTGAGACGGACAAACAGACGGGATTCCACAATCGCCACGACACTTGCGAGAATTCTAGCGTGGACGTGCTGCTGCAACGACGAGCTGTTTTTCCTGGTCTTGTCTGAGCGACGGTTGTTTGGTTGTTTGTTCTTGGGACTGAATTCAATGTGAATAGGATCCCAATTTTTTCTTCCTTTTTTGTTTGTGAGAGTGTTTTTTTTTTCAAGGACTGTTTGTGGAGTCTCATCTTCAGTGCTTAAAATTTGTGTCCTTGTTTGACGTGTGTGACTTTGTTAATTTCAATAAATTACTTGAATATTAGGATATGTAGTAGGAGGAACAACTTTGATTGATGGTGCTTTTGTTGTCCAAAATCCAGTTTGTCTTGTTTTTGTTGGGCTTTCATGTGATACTCTCAACATCTTTGTTCCCTCTCTAGATTTCACTCCCCAAAGCTTGCTCATTTCCAGATTGTAAGGCATCATGCAGAGGAAATATCCAAATGGAATGAGCATGACTGGCTAATCAACAACGGCAATGCACCTCTGGTGGACATGGTGTATAATGTAAGTGCAGGTATGGTGCAGTACAACCTTGCTACCATCTTTCAGTGTCAGAGTTATAGAACAAATAACCTCAGGATTCAGCTACATGCATCATGAAGGCATGAGGTTTAGGCACACACCAAATTTGCAATTTTCCATCATGTTACAATTATCAGTAGTTGTGACAGTGTTCAGCATTGCAGCTGTGGACCTTAAAGACAAAACATTTATTGGATGAGCCTATTTTGGAGCATGATCTCCTAACTGGGAAGCTCACCTTTGTGAACCATGCTGGAACAAACTGGGAAGCCCTCTATAGGTGTGGGAGTTTGATGGGCGGTTATGTAACCCACTTCAGTGTACAGTGTATCATACCTGTCACTGATGTTTGGCATTTAATAATCCCCAAGATGGGTGGTTGGAGAAAAGCAAAATTTACATTGTTCTTCCAAACTCAGAAAAATGTCTAAAACTATGCTTCTTGATACAACAATTTTAGTGATCTTAACAATAATTTAGAGAGATACATGTTACAGAAATGTGCTGATTTTCTCATTTTCTTTCACTTCTAGAGAAGGTTATATTGCACAAACCATTTTAGAATCCTTTGTCATGAACCGGACTGCACACAAGACATTACATTCATGTCCTCCAATTTTTAAGTACCTGGAGTGTTCGTCCCAATCTTCTCAAAATCCCATCCATAAGTACTGAGATTGTAGTAACCACACACTTCCTTTTTATGATTCTTCTCATAGATTGTGTTGCCTTGCTAGTGACTTTTGAAATGGCTAATTCAGGTCACAAACATGTAACAAACAAAGGGAGAGAAACAGTCAATTAGATACCCACTCCTTGCCTAAACCCTATTACACTGGTGAAGTAAATCCAATCCAATACAAGCACTTTGGACGTGAAGTGGAGTAGTTCACCAGATCATGTTTTGAAATGGATGTGAGCTGGTTGCCTTGATTTCATGAGGATTGACTGTCTTCTGGAGGACCATCACCTTGTTGCTCTTCCATTTGTTTCTTGAGTTGTTCTAGGGGTCCCCAAACATGTTGTCGTGTGCTTTTGACCTTCTTTCCCGCACATTTGCAAACAGTTTTGTTCATGTTGACTCCACAATCGATGCAAAGACCTTTGCATGAAGGGTCACAGAGTGATGATGATGGAATCTCAAGGTGAATTGTGTCCCGCAAGTACTTCGAAATGTCCACCTCTTTGGCATCAAGAGGGAAATGGAGCTTGTCATCCAAGTCAAGGTCTAAGACTGCTTCTCCTTCATCATCCTCATCTCCTTCAAATCCATATTTGCTGCTTGTGTCTGCCCCGAGCACCACTCCCACTGTTTGTTGTGGGGGCTCACTCACTGGATTCGTTGTCAAAGTAAGGTTGAAGGTTGCAAACACTCGCTCAGCTACTGGTGCTAGACACCTTGCAAACACAGTATTTATTCCAACACCCAAATTATCAAACACAGTTTCACATTTAACATTCCCAGGTTGAGAGATTCACATTCTTCTGTGTGAAAGAAAAGGAGGAAAATCTCCACCCACTAACCCTAAACACCCTAAGGTTGACCTTACATACACATATGAGTGAGTTTACTGGATGTGCTAATGTTTGCAAAGAATTTCCACCATCAGGACCTACCGATTGCAAACCAAGCCAAAAGCAGTCCTTATTATTCCATCAAGTTGAATATCTCGCCCTTCTCTAGAAGCATCAATGGAGATCTGTACAGGAGTGATGAGCTCCTCTGTTTCCGATTCCAACTCATTGAGCAGCCCCATTGACAAGGCCAAGGCCCTTGATAGTTCTGATGAAAGGATTGAGAGACCAAGTCTTTCCAGTGAAGTGACATACTCAACCCGTGCTTGCACTGCACTTCGCTTGAAAATTATGGCACCTTCCCATGGTGTGTCTGCTTCTTCCTCATCTTTTTGCGTCTCACCTAACATTAGGAAAAAAATAATCTCATATGACATCACTCACAACTCATCATGCACAGTACCCCTAAAAGATATTGAAATTCCTAGAGGCAACAGACAGGGCTAAGCATCTGATCAATTTGTGCTTGCAATTATGATGATGATGGCATGTAGCACATGGACTTACGAACTGGAAGAGCATTGCATAAGTGGAGAGTTGCCAACTGTGTGCTGCATTTCTTGAATGGTGGAATTGATAGCCTGGAATGCAAGTGCCTTGATGATTGCTCTTCTTCCCGTACTCCAGCCAAACTGGTATGAAACATGTGGTGTCTTCTGGTGTCAATCACACTCCAATTGACTCTAAGAAGTGGTGATGATGATGCTCCTGTATTATCTCCTGTCTTGAAGAGAGCAACATCACTGCGCAAGGATATGCTGCATAGATTCTTACTTGAACACCCAACTGAGAATTTTGTTCTTGCCATATGTAGCAGCAACAAGCTCTCAGGGTTCCAAGTTGCAGCAGGAGCACAAGAAGAGATTGCCATTTCCTTCAAGGTTGTTTCTTTCTTCACCCCTGCACCCAGGAACAAAACAAAATAAATCTCCTCTTGGATTGTGTTGTTGTCATAGTCTCCTGTACTACCTACTGGTGATGGGACATTTGAATGGTGGGTGCTTGCAAGCAACATTGCAAGCACTGAAGAAAAACCTGCTCCATTGCAAAATCCTGTTCTCTCATTTCCTCTCAAAAAAGACTAGAAGCAAACCAGGTTTCTTTGATGATTGTCCAAAGCAGAGGGGAAGAATTTCTTGCTTACCCTAATTGTGATAGAGTATTCACTCGCATGGAGAATAAAAAACTGGGCGGGTTCTAGAGCCCACGCTTCTTGCCGCGTGGCTTCTCCTTCTCCAGTTCCTCTGCTTCAAAAAATTAGGATTATGTATTTGGATCAGATACCAGAGCGCAAGCACGTCTCAGATTCCAAAAGACTCTGAAGTCAATCACACACACACAGAAGAAGGAGATACGTATCTAACAGAGACGTCAAGGATTGACAGAGACACTTGGAGCACTCGTTTCACTACACACCCTTTTGCACATAGAAAAAGGGGGGAAGAAAGAAGAGTGCAGGAGGCGGTGGTGCGGTCCCTCACTTTGCTGAGACTTTGTCGCCGCTGCCACTGTTGAGCGGAAGAAAATGGTTCCTCGCTTCTCGTACACTGCCTGAAAAACCCACAAAATTCGGAGTCGCAACAATACTGACAACATGCAGAAATCCGAAATCTGGACCCAAACATTCAAAGAGGGTTTAGGGTTTAGGGCTTAGGGCGCTTACTCTTTTTGGAGGCAAGCTGGTGATCTCTGCAAGAGCAACCTCCAGCTGATGAACCTGCAAGCGAAATTCGCCTCCCCCGTCAGTCACACAGGCTGGGAGGTTGGTTGGTTCATCATCATGAAAACATCAACGAGGGAGAGAGAGAGAGCATGACTACACAAGAAGAATTTCAAAAGACGAGGACGAAAGCTTGCTTGACTTGACGCGATAAACAAACAATGTAAGCAAAAGATTGTGCAGACAGACCTTAGATGCTTGCTGCTGCTGCTGCTGAGAGGATGGATCAGCAACGGACGAAGACATAACTACCCACCTCCGCAATCCGAACACAAAGCGTCATGGAAAGATGGGAAAACTGCTGTTGGATGGATTGGTGCAGCAACAGAATCCAAGTCCTAAGAACAAGAACACTGGCCGCAAACCATCTACCGAAGAGAAGAAGAAGAAAACGACGACGACGAAGAAGCAACCAACAAGTGGCTTGGAGTTCGTCAAACCCTAACGGATAAAGCTAGTAACTTTGGCGCTGCTACCGTTATCTCTTCTTCTGTTGTGGGCAGGGTAGAGCGGCCGGTGACTGAACACTTAGTATATCACTCGCCTCCCTCTCACTCGGTACACCTCCTTTCTTTATGGGGTCTGAAAATAAATTGTAGAGGACTTGAAGGTGCACCCACAGCCCTTTAAATCACTCAAAACGGGTGAAAAATGAGAAAGAAATGTCTCTCTAAAGTTCGGGTGGTAAAAAATTTGAGAAAAAGAAACCGTTAATACACATGAGCTCAGCTCATGAGAGAGAGTTTTTATTTTGTCACCTACAAACCAAACAGTAATATGCTGATTACTGGACTTTACTTACTATCACCACTGGCATGGATGAAGAAAACAACAATCAATTTTTTTTTCAAAATAATCGTTCATTTTTAAACATATGGTTGAGATTTAATTTAATTTAGAGTTTGGAAATCAATTATTCCATTCACCAAACCCTTGTGCAATTCTCAAAGTTTGTGGGCTCGAGGTGCTCATCTTGATCACCATGGTGTTTCTCCTAGTCATTATGGTCATGGTTCCTCTCAAACATTGTGCTCGTGTGTCTTTTTCCTATTGCTATATTTTTGGTATTTTTTTTTCTGATCACCATTCTCTTGGTGTTTTTTTCGATTGTGGTGCTTTTGTTTTTCTTTTGGTTGTCATGCTTTTGGTGTGTTTTCTAATTGTTATGGTCTTGTGTTCATCTAGATTGATGTGGTCTTGCGTTATTCTTAATTGTCATGGTCTTGTGTTTTAAGTTCATTTTTTACTTTGCTTGAGGTTTTTTTATTTTGTTTATTCTCAATGCACATAATCAATAGAAGGTAATAACCTTGTTACTTTGTATCCTTGGGCTTGCTAACTAGCCCAAGCTTGTTGTTTAGCCTCTCCTTAAAACCATGTTGTGCATTTAAGATTCACACCCTTTATATTCACATGGATTTGTTAACAAGCCTACTTAAAAGTTTTGGTGAAATCTATGACTCACCTCCCTTATGATTGCTAGAGTCCAAGTTGCAACATATTGTGTTTTAACAACTTTGGGCTACACAATATATTGCGATCCCTAGATTTGTTATTCTTTTCAATCACTTGACCTCCTTTTCTTTTTGCCTTCTTCTTTAATTTCCATTGCAATTGTTTTGTCCATGGTTTTTTTCTTTAAAATATTTAAGTACTCAATAGATGTCACAACATGTGATTAGGAGTAATCAACTAATGGTTATTTTTCTTTTGTTAATTTTGCAAGTAAATGAAGCATTGAAAAAAAATTATGTAAACACATGGATTCATGGGTTAGATTTGGAAGAGGCTGAGTTTTTTGGAGCACCTTGGAACTATCTTCATCTAGGTTTACAACATTGATATCCTTTGGTTGTTCTTCAATCACCATAGGGCTTCAAATCATATGTACATAGTGACATTGGTCATTTTTTGACTCATTGGTATAAAGTTTTCATTTGTTATTCGTTGAACCATCTTAGTTATATGCAAAAGTTCTACAACAAAAGATTTTGCCCCCCAAGCTTGATCGTGATTAGTTTCCTCATTTGTATTATAATCATTTTCATTTATGTGGTTGGTTGATATTTGTTGCACTGCATATTTCTAAAGGTTGAATCTTATTGTCCATTACCTTAAGGTTGAAAGGGTTGTAACATTGAATCTAAATTTGATGTTTTTCTTTGTGAGTGATTATTTTAAAGTTTGATCTACCCATCCAACTAAAGTTATTTTGTTTAGTTCCATGTGATTGTTTTTAAACATAGTCACATCTTTGACCTTTTTTAATGTTATTTTAAATGGTTTGAAACAAAATACATTTAATGGTTGTAGAACATGCGATGAGTGGGATGGTAAAATGATCATGTCTAACCTAAATTCTCATGTTTGTTTTACTACTTCTAAAGTAAAATGGTTGTCATGCCCCCAAAACTAACAAATGAATATCGGTTAGAGTCACTCCACCTATAACAAACTTGATGAAATGTTTAAAAAAATTGAACAAGAAAAAAATATTTGAACTATCTTTTGCATTGTAATGCAAATCCCTAGTTTATAGAGTTTAATGTAATCATCATGTAGTCTTTCTCCTTTGAAGATACAAAACCATAGTAAAACACCTCCTACAATGTTTATTACACAATTTATAGTTAATCATTCCCAAGACTTGGGGATGGCACTATAAATTACATTTGATCCTTTCTTTATTTGTATGTCAACTTGAATCCCAATTTCATCTAAGAATAATTGTGCTAATAATTGTGCTAATTTGTAGCATAATTATGTTAATTATATAATGATTGTAAGTTGTTGTAGAAATAATAATAAAAAATCCTTGTGCTTTATAAACTTCCAATCCTTTTGCTTGTTGAATGTTCATTTCCGAATGTCTATGTTTGAACCAATACCATTAGCTTTTGCGTGGTATCCCATCTTTGAATGGTGTAACCTTTATTTGTGTGAGATTTGTAACCTTCATATACCTTAAAAAATTGAATGTTTCTCTCAAGACTAAATGTTCAGTCATTTGGCCTTTTTTGATTTGCATGCATGTGACCATTCACCAACATTAGTTTGCACTAAATTGATGTTTGATTACCATGTGATGTTCAATGGGGGACATTTCTACTCTATTCAAATCTATAGAAAACATGTAAATTTGTTTTATCGCAATTCAATAATGAAATTTGTTTATTGGATTTGTTTATTTTATTTTTTCCAATTTGTGGGTGGCAATCATCCACAATAGGATTTAGGCAAATTTGGTTATAAGCCAAAAGATAATAGTAAATTTTTAAAGGAATTATGCTATGTTTTGGTGACATTTAAAAAGTTATTGTCTAAATATGGCAATTTTGAGATTTTTTGGGGTCATAATCAAGGTTTCTTTTATCAAATTATTCAAATAAGTCCTTTGACAAGGATCCCAATTAATTATCATTAAATGGTGAGTGTCCTAGGTGGGCAACAACATTTTTACAATAATGTTATTACAAGTGGTGATTTAGGAAGTGCCTAGGTCTACATGTGGTTAAATTAATTATTTTTATTTCAAAATGAAAAAATAAACCCTTAAAAGTCACAAAAATCACTAAAAATTCATGTTTTTTTAATCTATTGAAAAAAATATTGGCAATTTGTGAAATTTCACCACAAAGCAAAACACGAGTCATAATGTGACAACCTTAGGCCCATTTTTTCCAAATTTATTTTTGGGTCATTAAATTGTTAAAATTTTAAATAAAAACAAGATATTGATTATAGATTTGCTTATAATAAAAGATTTTTTTTGGCAAGATTCATGATTTTTTATGCCCATCATGGTTGGTGGCATTTTAAAATAAGGACCTTGGGGAATTCATTTCCATTTTATTATAAATGAGGTACAAAAAATATATAAGGTGCAACTTATAGAATTCAAATCAAATTTACTTAAGTGTAAATAATGTGCTTATAATTCATTATAAAATATACCTAATAAAATTTATAATATAGTTAATATATATTCAAAATATGTTATTATTTGATAGCAAATTAAAACATATCATTTTATCCCATGGGCTTTCTAAAACATTGGAACAACAACTTCCCCAAGATAGGGAGGATTATTGTTCTTTGAAAGATGGGGTTTTGATCATCATTCACCAAAACATGATTTTTGATCAAATTTCTTTTCTTTGAATTTTAAAATCTTGGCAAATGGTAAATAATTTTTTTTTTGGAAAAAATGGTCCCAATGTTATCACTTTATGACAAAACAAATTATGAAGTTACCATATTTAGACAACAAATTCCAAGTTCCAACATGTCTTAGAAATACATGAGGATTCTTATTTTTGCAAAAATTCTTTTTGAATTTGGACCTATAGCCAAATTTGGCTAAGTCTTTTTGTGGATGATCAACAACATACCTAACTCACAAACTTGAAAAGAAAAAACCATTGGGGAAGTAACAAAATTTTGGCTTGAACTTAAGATATAAATTAGAATATTTTATGTCTTAGGACCCTAGGACATGGAATATTCACTTGAGTATGGGGTAAGAATTGAAATATTATATGTCATGGAACTTAGGTAGTCTAAGGTCCATTTTGTGTTAGGTCCTAAACAACCCATGATCATTTTGTTATGGTGACTTGGGCTTTAGGCCACCATGTCTGAGACCCTAGGCCACCTTGTTTTGAATACATGCAACCTAAAGTTAGGTTGCCCAATAATGTTACCCATGAATGCATAAGATTCATTCCCTCCCAAAAAATAATAATAATAATTTTCTTTTTTGGGAGTTGGAAGATGGGGAAAGTGGATAGGGGGTTTTAATTACTTACCAACCTATTTCGAGTACCTACTTATCTATGCATATAGGTTATCTACCCACTTTCTTAGTTCCGAAGTTACTTAGGTCACGAACCTACCCACTCACATAGGTTGCTAACCTACATACCTATTTATTACTTAGTGAATTTACCTACCTACTCAAAAACAAAAGAAAGAACCTTCCTAATTACATACATGTTCAGTTACTCAAGCTTCTTTTTTCCTAACTAACCTTCCTTTTTACTTAATTATGATTGAGGTAAGTAAAAAACTAAGTAAGAAAATAAATATGTAAGTAGGTTGCTGATGTGGGTGGGTTGTGTTGGGAACCTAAGTAAGTGGGAAAATAGTTTAGGTAAGCAAATAGGAAAGTGGGTAAGTAGCTTATGTAGGTAGGTAAATAGGCACACTAGGTAGGTTGGTAGGTCATCAAAACCCTCCTACCCACTTCCTCCTTCACCCCTCAACCCCTACAGGAAAAAAAACAAAATAAAGATATTTGGGTAGGGAAGGAATGAATATTATGTATTTGTGGGCAACATTTAAAAACTCAATTTTAAGCGATCTAACCTTAGGTTACCCAAGGGTAGGGACAAAGTGGGATCGGGTCTGAGCATGGTGGCCTAAGGCCTAGGCCACCATAAAAAATGACCATGGGCCATCTGTGGCCTAGGACCAAATGAACCCTAGATTGTCCAAGGTCACTAACATGGAATATTCTAATTTTTACCCCATTCTCATACTCAAGCCAGTGTTTCATGCCTTGTTAGGTTCAACACTTGGGTGTTGAATAATTATTTTATTTTTCAAAATCCATTTTAGTGGTAACAATAATAATTATGAAATTTCAACAATAAATATAGGGATTTTTTTTTGATATGTTTTAAAAACTTTGAATCTCTAACATAATGGGACCTTTTGCAACAATTTTTATTGCATCAAAAATTGCATCTCTGTGCAAAATTGGGGAAACAAAATAGGGTTATCCATAAAGTGACCTTGTTTTCATCCTGTCTTTGGGCCTCCTTTCAACCCCTATCCCTTCTTTCAGTGGTATCCAACAAATACGAACATTTTATTAAATCTCAATATGAAATGCTGTAACTCAATACAAAATGTTAAAATTCGGCATTTAATGCACAGTGTTCGAGATTAAGTAAGAGCAGTGAAAATATATGTAATAGCAGTGGAGGCGCTTAGAAAAAAGGAAAAACAAGATGAAACTCAGTTTACCACCAAAAATGATGGTATTCTGAGTTTCACCCCCCGTTTGAATTCTAATGTACTTTTTGCAGGTTTTTTTATAATCTCACCCTCTGTATGACCAAACTCAGGGTTTTGGTTTTGGTGCTGTGTTTGTTCTACTTTACAGATAACTATAATGTTCCACTAAATTATAAGATAGAAAAAAATGTTTATTATTGGATACTTTCCAATGGTGGACTGGCTTGAAGTAAGAAGTTCCATTGAAGAAGAACCAAAATCCAATAAAAATTTGATGGCCGGAACCATCACATGGGAGACAGAAAGGGAAGGCCAAAGAAAGCCCATAACATAAACAGCCCATAGGAACCTAAGAAAAAAGGAGAGAGCTAGTCCTTCTCATGGTAGGAAACTATTACACTCACACCCCTTTCTAATGTCACCTACATGCAAATTATGAGATTTAATAGTAATGGGAGGTCTAGAACAAACATTAGTTACGAACATAATCTTTCTCTCTATGGTAGAGGCTAAAGCACATTGAAGAACAATACTAAAATGTTGCTTGAAAAATTGAATACAAAAAGACAAGGATAAATGACATTTTGATCATCTATCAGGGGAAAGACGAGCACATTCCTTGATGAAATGATCCATATCATGCCCGAGTGCATCGTGCACCTCCATGCCCATCGAAATAAAGTGATGCCCTTCACGAAGCCTTCTATACTTACGGATATGAGCAATGGTGTTAAGTTTTACAATTACACCTATTGGTCAACTAATGACATTTGAAGCCATTGTCTCCTGCGTTGGGTCAATAACCACCACATACCTGGTCTTTTCAAGTCATGTAAAGATTGGCTTGTAATGAAACTTTTGATGTAAAGGCATACCATCATTCTTTCCATATATCGTGCCCACTCTTTTGAGCAAGGACATACATGATGTTTCAGATGGTGTCATGTGTGGTTATTCGCTGACTTTTAAATGAACAACAAACTAAATGCATGCTAGATGAATTTAACCCATGTTCACACTCACACATGAAAAGACTAGATGTTGAAGGTTGAATCAAACCGAAACGAAAACGCAACATTGAGGTGAAAATAAAGTGTGTGATGTGAAACGAACATATAAATGGCCTAGCAACCAACCATGGTTATGCCCCTTGCCCGAACAAGAATGAAGACAATAGGCTTTGGATGTTGAGGAAATGGAATCATCCTCCAAGATAAACCTAATGGATGTGTTGTGGTAGAAGTCCATCAAAGATGTTTAAAGACTTGGGCGCCAATAATTGTTAGACTCTCAAAAGAAAGGTGCATTTCCCTAGCTATAGGAGGAAGGCCATCTTACACTACACGTAAACATGATTGAGGTAGGTGTGCCCCCCCCAAACCTGAAAAAACATATTCCTCCAAAATGGGCCTATCAAAAATACAAAACATAGAACACAAATATGGAACCACCAGAGCCCAATTCCCTAGAAAAGCAGATGGGGCACAATCCTTCATAGAGAGAAGGCATATACCACTAAAGGATATCAATAGTTGAATTTGACGCCTTGCTTAGGGGCTTTAAAAAGACTCCCATGATCCTAGACCCATAATGTCCCCACATACCTACATAACCAAAAAAAACAAAAAAGGAAGGAGGTATTGTCCATGTGAGATAAAAAGGTCGATGAATCACACATGAAAACAAAATGCCCAAAACAACCTAGGTGTGTCCCAGGACAAGAATATCATTGATATACGCCATGTTTTGAAATAAAACTTCATCCAAAAAATGCGTGACAAAGTCCTGAAAACCCATTGGCACACCCAAAATGCATAAGCCATTTTGTGACCAAATTGCAGCCTTGAGGAATTTTTATGCTTGGAGAGATCCTTGATGGACTCCAAAGTTTGCATTTTAACATTTTGACCTTAAACCCAACAAAGGTTAATTGGGTCAAAAAGTGGTCAAAGGCGCAAATTAGCTTATTCATAGGCCCCACGATGTGGGTATTGTTCATTAGGGATGGAAAAATGTAGCTAGGGGCCCGCATGATGGTATTTAGGAAAATTCAATAATGGGCCAAAAAAAATAAAAGACCTCCTAGGGGGTCACCCTGCCTTGTGCATAAAGATGATTCAATAATGGTGACCCCTTCCATGTGCCACCCATGTTGGTCATAAAAAGAAGAATGAACACCATAAAACAACTTGGTAAAGGGGACAATGTTTGCCAAAGGCCTTTCGACATCACAAAATTTTCTAAAAAAACACTTAATAAATGTTATTAAAAGCGTTTTTTATGTTGACTTACATCACGGCCCAATTAAGGTGTAAGTTAGGGAGGGCTTAGATGCTAAAAATGATGGCCTCATAAACTCTAGGGGTCAATATTTTAAACTGATGGGGGGAAAAGTGTTCTTGAAATAACCTTGAAGCTATAGGACAATGGAATGACTAATAAATCGAAGAAACACCTTGCCTATGACAATAGGACAAAGACAATTAATGCCCTTTGCCATTGCCCAAAATTTGTTAGCCCTAAACATTGGGGCCATCAACCTAGGGATACCCCCACGAGCAACAACCTAAAATAATTTTGAAAACCTTGAGGATGGGTCCTTTGGTATGAAGCATCATGAGAAATGTTCACATACCATCCTAGAAAGCCCACCCAAAAACAAATGGGGAACAGTGGGTAAGGCTTAGGTAAACAAAGTCTTATCAAGGACAAAAATGTGTTCAAGTTGATAGTCAAAAATAGGTTTAGGGATAAGGTTTGAAAGAAGGGGGTGTAATTCGCGTAGGGCAACAATAGTGTCCTTTGAAGGAATAGTTAGTGTCATGGGTTGGAAAGGTCTAGCACCATGACTATACTCATTGATTCTCTCCCTTAAAATAGACATTGATGAAAATGAATGGTTGAAGAATCTTCCCACGAAAGGTGAGAATGGGGTGCACATGCGGCACATGAAAACTCTTCTTAAAGAAAAGATTAATTACCCACCATAAACTTTTTAAGGTGAGTAGAAACCTTTCGCTAACTTAAACAACCTCTTCGAATATAATGCAAACACTAATGTGGCAACAAAAGGAAAAGGAACCATGTTAACTTGTCTATTGGGTCTTAAATAATTAGATCAAGGGGTAAATGAAAAGCATGTTTGCTTTCGTCTTGGATGCTTGAAGGGACCCTATGAAACAAACAAAGGCACGCAAAATGAGACTCAAATAGCCCCAAAATGTAGCCAGATTGAAGTTAAAGCCAAGCCCAAAAAGCACGAGGAATAAAACTAAGGAAAAACACAAGAGGGGAAGATTCTTCCAAAAATAAAATAGCCTAGCTAGCCTAGAAAACGAGGCTAGCAAAAAGGTGAACACTCTTGACATGCCTTACAATGTTATTTATAGTGTAAAAGCTAGAACAATAAGGACAAGGGGTATATTGAGCTAATGGGGAATGTAAAGAGGGAGCCATTGATTTTTTTTTTTTAAGTAAAAAAAAACAACAAAACAAATTGTTTTTTTAAAAATGACAAGAAAATTTCTATCATTGTAAGAGTTTGCCAACAATGGTGGGCCCGGTTGTTGTAATAGCGCAACAACAAAGCCTTTAATATGCTCTCTTACCTTTTGAACTCCTCTTTAACTCTTTCTCATTGACTCCTTTGCATAATTCCTTAAGTACCTATGTCATGCAAAAGTTTGGTAAGTTGTTGCACAATTTCATTTCATTTCATCTCTTCTCTCTTTTCTCTTCTCCCATCGGTCAACCAACTAGGGGGCAACAATAATCGTGCATCTTTTTCCAACAAAATTTCACAAAACCAAAATGCTTTAAATCACGTGCTAATTTTTTGGAAAGCTCTTGAGGAAGACGGGTGCATTTTCATGTCATTTGGACTCGTTATGTAGAAGTGTTTGAATAATGAATGATTTCTTTACTAGAATGTGTTGTTGTATTCAAGTTTCAATGCATTGGAATATGTCCATCTCCTTCGTGTCACATAGTCTTCATGCCCCCATCACTTGCAGGTTGACTTCATTTGCCACCACCCTTCTTTTTCTTTACTCGGCATTTGTCGCAACCCTAGCCTTGGGCTCACGACCAAGGTAAGGGCTTGCAAGGTTGCGGGCCAAGAAGGAAGCTTGGGAGTCACACCACATGCTCTCGGGAGTGTAGGAAAATGTGAAGGAATGAACCTTCACACTTCCAAGGGAACTTCCACTTTGGGAGTTGGAGTCCTAGTGGATTTCCAAATTTTCAAAAAATAATTGAAGGGGTCAAAACTTAATGGATTAAGGAATTCCTTATATCATTGGAAAGCTCTTGGAACGTATATGTTTAAAATTGGTTTGCATGATCCATTTGGGCACTTCAAACACAAGTTATGGCCAAAAAAAGGGCCGGAAGTCAAATTGCCAATTTGATTCCTGACCATTAAAAGTCAGGAATTCCCCCAATTTCCTCATGTGCAGGTGATGTGCAACATACCGTTGGAAAGTTCTTGACGAAGGCTATAACTTTTCTTCAGACCTCATTTCAATCAGAGGTCTACACCCAAAGTTATGGGCCCCAAAAGTCATAAGATTCCTAGTTGTGGGAATTTCGGGACTCCCACTTGAGGGTCCTGGGACAAAATGACATTTGGGTGTTGATCTTATGGGCAGGCACATAGTATGCTATAAGGGGGAAGGTGGTG
>Ga0209208_10004998_pt1 | contig 18585 bp, 12 predicted proteins | sample S1TSphfallax_3_FD_187694 | JGI IMG/M metagenome (GOLD analysis project Ga0209208, IMG submission 187694) | Host-associated microbial communities from peat moss isolated from Minnesota, USA - S1T2_Fd - Sphagnum fallax MG (SPAdes) (version 2) | ecosystem: Host-associated > Plants > Peat moss >... | reverse complement strand
GTGAACTAACCACTTTGTGGTTTGTTTTGGATGCAGATTCAAGCTTGATCTACTAGTCCCTCTTCCTAGTCTAATCCCGGGACTTCTAGCACGCCCCTCTACCCCTTTATAGTGCTAGAAGTCGGGAGCGCTTTCCGAGTCCCAACTTTCTGCAACTACACTTTGGTGAACCCTCAAGTGGGTTCACCCCGGGACTTGGGAGTGCGTCATTGAATCAAACAATTATAGCCTTTTGAAACCAATGAAAAACCTTGGTACTTTATACTTCTTGTGAAATTCCACAACTATGGGTAACTGGTTGTATGATAGACAAATATTGAAACCTCCTACCAAATCTTGTTCCCTACAACCTCCCATATCAATGGTTGCATCCCTTCGAACAACCCTTTTTTCTAAACTAAGGTTCTTGTGGAATTTGAAAGCAAGCAACACAAGTGAGATTGGTGAAATGTTCACCAAAAGTTGATAACCTTTTGCAATTTTTATGTCTAAAGCAACCAACAATCTTGTAATCTAGACTCCCAATTTCAATTCAAACTTAGTATGAAGTTTTACAACCCATGCAAACCCATGAAGAGGATTTTGAAATAAACAATGAGTATCAAAGGTTTTTTTGTAACATATTTGCAAGTTTTGGATCAATAACCCCAATACAACAAACCAAAAATAAAATCAATCTTACCTCCACGTGATACATTAGTGTCCATAAAGTTGTTTGATTTCAGTTCCATTCATAAAGGTTGCCTTGATTTTTGGGAATGATTTTGCTAGATCTTGAGGGCTTGCTCTTTTGGCCTATTAACAAAAGTAAAGTAAATTGTTCTTTCATTGAAACATTGTCCACTATTTTTGCATCTTTTGCATCTTTGGTGCCTTCCATATGATTTTTCAAATTTTCATCTATATTTTATTTGGAGGGCACAATTGGAAGAAATCATTACAAAATGTACATCATACATTGTACCAAAATGATTTTAGTTCTATTAATTATGGACAACCAATTAAAACATAAGGCGATTCATTCGCATCAAATGGTGCATTAATAGACTAGTCATTTTTATACCTTTTACCAACCTTCTTATGGTCTTCAATTATGAAAACAATTAGTTCCCCCTTAGGAACAACAAATTGAAGTTGGGCAAAAAAATCTACACCTTTTCTTTGACACATTACATGACTTTTTTTGAAATTTGCAAAAAGGTGACAAGTAGTAAACTTACTATGGTCACCATTAGCTCTTTTAAATTCTTCACAACATTTTCCACACCACAATTTCACAACACCTATACCATTTTGGTCCTAAAACTTTAGATTCTATAGATGGTCATCAAATGATATTTTTATCATTTTTTTTTCAACTTTTCAATGGTGTGTATGTATTTATCCACTACATGTGCAATCAAAATGGGCTTCAACTTTGAATAATTGGAAATAATGTCCAATTCCACTAAAACTTCCCCCCAAATAATTGTTGGGTAGAAGACACCATCATGCGACATTGTGATGGCTGGACTATAACATGAATTTCCATTGTAGCAAATGTTCAATGGATAATTTCCACTAAATTACACCCATGTTCATACATCAATGGAGGCCCAGTAATAAAAGTTGGATTTGAACAAAATATTTTGTTTTATGTGTTATTATTGATGTTCATTAAAAAACTTGAAGTTTGAAATTCCATGGATCAATAGAAATGCACATTGGAAATTACATAGTGGAAATTGTAGCTTGTGGAAGTTGTAGAGTGGAAATGCATAGTGGAAATGCACAATGGAAATTGCATAGTGGAAATGCACGGTGGAATGCACATGCAATTTAACTTGTAATTGGATATATGTAATCTTTGACATGTTCTATTACAATGTAAAATGGTAGTTGGACGGCAAAAACCTTAGATGATCTCCAAGGAGATCGAGGTTCAAACCTTGGTACCAACAATTGTATTTCTACTAGCATATGTTGACCATACAACGATTGTATATAGGTGGTATGTTTTAAAAATAAGAATAATAAATAACGATAAATTTTAAAAATTAAAATATCAGCATCCAAAACCACTACGTATTGTGTGGATGATGAATTGAAATGCACAAACTAGGTTCGAACAACCATTAAACATGTTGTTGGGTAAAATTATTATGGAATTGTTGCCATGTGACTTCATTTCCTAGTGATGTCCATTGGGACAAAGTCCTAAACCATTATAGTGGATTTTGATATTTCCACCCAATTATGGGTGGAATGCATAGTTGAATAGGATGTAAATTCTAGTAGTGTTGGTTTGATAATAAAATTGCCTTTTACACTTACTCTAGATGATGTTGGTGGAAGTTGTTCCATGGATATATCCAAGTTGCACCCCAAAGTAGATTATGATTCAAGTTTTTCAATGACTACATGACCATTTGATCTAAAAGCTTCAACCTTTTGTTGTTTTGCCCAAGCTAATGAAACATTAACCATTAAAACAACAAAAGCTTCAAGTTCAATCTTGTTGAATTTCTCCAACTTAGCCTTAATTGTGCACTTTTTTTTTGCATCCCGAAGTTGAAAAAGCCACTCCACAATGCTTGCATACTCCAACAAACATTGAAGCTCAACATAAACTTAGTCTTCAAAAATATTGAAAGTGCCAAAAAGTGTTAACAAATAGGAGATCTACTCAAATGCAAACATAAAACTTTATTGAAAGGAAACTATAACACGATCTTCACAACACAAAACATAACATCAAAAACTCCTCAAGGTTCTTGTCACATGAAATACACAAACTTGTGTAATGAAGAAAAGAGGAACAAACCATCAACACCAAGGTATTTAATTACAAGACCAAACCACAAATAACCAAACTAAAATAAGTAAAAAAAGTAACTCAACCTTGTGAAAGTAACCTAGTTACTTTCCTACTCTAGTAACTAATAAAACCTAACTAGTTGAGCTTGAATTCTCAATGCTCCCCTTCAAGCTCAAATCCACTTCTAGTACACCAAGCATTTGTCGAAACTTCTTTAGCTTGTCTATACCTAAAGCCTTTGTGAAAATGTCAACTACTTGATCTTTAGTATTGACATGAATAAGGTTAATTTCTTTTGCTAAAACTTTTTTTCTAATAAAGTGATAGTGCACCTCAATGTGCTTTGTCCTAGCATGATAGACCAGGTTGTTAGCAAGTAGTATGCTACTAATGTTATCACAATAAATGACAACAAGAACATCCACTGACTATCCCAAATTTGAGAATAGTTTCTGTAACCAAATTACTTCACATGCAACAATTGCTACACCTTTGTATTTTGCCTCTGTGCTTGATAATGCAATTGTTGGTTGTTTCTTACTGCTCCAATTAACAACACCACTTCAAAAAGAAAACATGAAACCACTGGTTAATCTTCTATTAGAAACATTGTTAGCCCAATCAGCATTTGTGTATCCATGTACTTGTAATTGGCTCTTGGTTTCGTAAAAAATTCCACATTGTAAAGTATCTTTTATGTACCTTAGTATGCGTCTCACTGCATCTAAATGTGGCTTTCGTGGTGTTTGCATGAATTGACTCACCACTCTAATTGCATAACTCAAATCTGGCCTTGTGATGGTCATGTAGATCAAACTCCCCATTATGCGTTTGTACATAATGGTATCCTCCACAAGGTCTCCTTCATCTGCACTTAGCTTCACATTTTGCTCCAATGGAATTGAAATGGGTTTGCAACTTGTCATCCCATATTCGGATAATTTGTTCAAAGCATATTGCCTTTGTAGTAACCATATCCCTTTCATGGATTGGATTACCTCAATGCCGAGGAAGTAACGCAACTTTCCCAAATCTTTCATCTCAAACTTTTACTTCAAAAACTTCTTCAAATCAAAGATGTTTACATCACTATCTCCTATGATAATCAAGTCATCAACATAGATGACTATGACAACAATCCCATGATCTGTCTTTTTCACAAATAGTGAAAAGTATGCATTGGATGTTTGAAATCCACTTGTGACAAGATACTAACCTATCTTGTCTGACTAAGCTCTAGGTGCTTGCTTCAAGCCATACAAAGCTTTCTTCAACCTACAAACCAAATTAGGGCGTGTTTGGTCCACATAACATGGTGGTTGTTCCATGTACACTTCTTCTTGTAAATCTCCATGAAGAAAAACATTCTTTACATCCATTTGATGTAAAGACCATCCTTTTGCTGCTGCCATAGTAATGATTGCTCTTATAGTTGTCATTTTGGCAACTGGATTATAGGTCTGCTCATAGTCTATGCCATAAGTTTGGGCATAACCTTTGACAACCAATCTTGTTTTATATCTACTCACAGATCCATCTGCATTGTGTTTGACTTTGTACACCCATTTGCACCCAATTGCTTTCTTGTCCTTTGGTAAAGCTACTAACTCCCAAGTAACATTAGCATCCAACGTCCCCATCTTTTCATCCATGGCATTATCCCATTTAGGGTTTTCGATTGTCTGTTCAAAACAAATGGGTTCAACCTCTTGTATGACTTTCACCATGTATGCATAATGATGAGTTACAAAGCCATCATATGTGAGTATTTGTACATGGTACTGGACTCGTGTGGATCTTCGTACTCCATTGTTATTGTTGGGTGTTTTTAAAGCTTTCCTGGCCATCCAAGCTCCCGGAGTAGAAATTGAAGAGATTTTTGATTCTTCACCCACATTTTTTTCTGAATCACTTGATTCATCATCTACATGAGGATTTTTAGATGATGTTCGAGAATTACCATCTACAATGTTTGAAGATCTTAATCTTCCTTTCCATGAAGTGCTACTGGACCCACTAATTAAAGACTCTTGTGGTCCACTAATTAATTGTGATTCTTGTTCCACATTTGATGGAACATCACCATTTCCAACCTTTCCATCTTTTGCTATATTCAGTGATGGGTACCATCTAACCATCTCATCAAACACAACATTTCTACTCACTTGCAACTTTTGAGTGGAAGGGTTGAAGCATCTATATCCTTTTTTGTTTTAAGGAATATCTAATGAAGATACACTTTTCAGCTTTTGGATCTAGTTTTGATCTTTTCTCATCAGGAACATGCACATGTGCAATGCAACCAAACACTCTGAGGTGTGAGACATTTGGTTTCTTGCTTTTGAATTTTTCTTCAGGTGTCATGCCATGAACAACTGCTGTGAGTGTTCGATTCATGATATAGACTATAGTTGTTACTGTTTTAGCCCAAAAGTAATTTGGCAAATTCTTATCATTCAACATGGCATGTGTTATTTCTACAATGTGCCTATTTTTCCTTTCAACAACTCCATTCTGTTGTGGGGAGTAACCACATGAGTACTTCCTTTGAATTCCATGTTCCTTCAGGTACTCACTGAATTCATTTAAAAATTAGTCTCCCCTTCCATCGGACCTTAGGCACTTTGATGTTCACACCCTTTTCCTTCTCCACTATTGCTTTGAAATTCAAGAAATGTTGAAACACTTCACCTCTTTGTTTCATGAAATAGACCCACACCTTCCTTGTGTGGTCATCAATGAAACTCACGTAATATTTGCATCTTCCAATGGATTCTATTTTTGTGGTCCACACATATGAGTGAATCATTTCTAAAGGTTTGGAACTTACATGAGTTGTTTGAACTGGAAATGGATGCCTAATTTACTTCCCCAATTGGCATGTTTCACAAACTTCTAACATCACCTCTTCTATTCCAAATTTAGGAAGACCTCCAACAAGATTTTTTTTTCCCATTAGCTTAAAATGTTGAAGATTAACATGGCGAACTCGCTTGTGCCAAGTTGCAATATCTCCAGCTCCTTTTCCATGTGTGAATAACATGGAATTCACTTCATGCATGTTCACATCTAAGGTGAACATTCGTCCATTCCTTTTTCCTTTGGCAATCAATTTGCATTGGTTCTTCATGTCTTTCACAAAACATCCATTTAGGTTGAATGTCACCTGTAAACCTTGTTCCACCATCTGGCTTACAGAAACCAATTTTTTTGTTATGGTTAGAACATGAAATACATCTTTCAAGTACTTTGTTTGCCCATCTTGCATGGATAATGGCACCTTCCCAATTTGTGTGATGGGATGTGCGGTGTCATCACTAGTTTCCACAAAACCTGGTGTCTTCAAATCCTTTGTCTCTAAACCATTCTCCATGACTAATCATGTGGTTTGAAGCTCTAGAATCCACATACTAGACATTGTTATTTGATACTCCTCTTATCATTGAATTGGCCACGTGTTGCATCACAAATAGTTGCTCATCACCTTGATTGCTAGTTGATGCATAATTCCCTTGTTGTAGCTTTCCATTTTGTGCATCATGTTCCTTTTGATAACAGTTCTTTACCATGTGCCCAGGTTTCCCACAGTAATAACAATTTGAGTCGCTATTTGGTTGTTGACCTCGATGACTTCCACCATAACCTCCACGACTTCCTCTTCCTCTAAAGTTTCCTCATCCACCTCCATGAGACTAACCTTCATGTTGATGATGTCCACCATGCGAGTTTCCATGTCGGCCTCGAAATGAGGTTTTAACACCTCTACCTCTTACCTCTATTAGAATTTGAGTAGAAAACACTTTCTTGTGATCCTCCATTGGATGAGGTACCAACAACTTTCATTTCTTCACTTATAAGTAGGGTTATTAAGTCTTGGAAATCGGGAAATGTTTCTCGAACTACAATTGAAGTACGAAACTAACTATAGTCTTTTCTAAGTCCATTCAAGGTCGCGGCCACTAGATCTTCATCATCTACATGGGCTCCTATAGATGCAAAAGCATCTGCAAGGGTTTTCACCTTTATAGAATAATCATTGATGTTCATTTTGTTTTTCTATAGATTATGCAACTCATGTTTGAGCTGCATTTTGCGGGCTTGTGTATTGGTGCTATACATCTTCACCAATGTATCCCAAGCTTGCTTGGGTGTTTTTGCATCTTGAATATGCACAATCATGGAATCAAACACACTCACATAAAGCCAATACAAGACTTTCCTTGCTTTTTCATGCCAAGTTTTATTGGCTTGAATTTGTTGTTGTGTGGGTTTTCTGGGAGAGGAGGTTTTGTATCATCACTAGTTATGAATTCCCAATAACCTTTCCCCATCAAGAAATTCATAATCCTAAATTTCCACACTTGGAAATTGTTCTTGTCTAATTTCTCAATTGCAATTTGAAAAAGACCTTCCGTCATCTCTCAAAGCAACACTCAATATCTTCTTTGTATTTCTAGGATTGGGATTAGAGTTTTCCTTCCTTAGGTTTATAGGATTAGGGTAAGGTTAAGGTTGAACAAGATGGACCTTGCATATGTATGTATGTTTGAATATTATATGAAATTCTATACTATACATAGGTTTTACGTATATGTACGTATCTCGTATAATATTTTGTATGGTATTAAATACATGATTACATACCAAACTTTTGTATGAAGGTCTTGATAATGTATTTGCTCTTCCCAATCTTCAAACTCCTTCCTTCAAGTACTCCCAAGTTGTATTTGCTCCACTTCAAAATTTTGTTTTGATGTTTTTTCAATGTAAACTTCTGTTTACTATTGACTCTCAAAATTCCAGCTCATTTGACTTCATAAAATGAGAAATCTTGTTACTTCCTTGAAGTCATCTCAAATTGGGACCTGAACACAAAATGACTTACAACTCGCTCTCAGCAACTCCAAACTCCTTGAGATTTTAAGAGACACATAAAATATATGTCTTCTATATCTATTCAAAATTTCAGCTCTATTAGTGACGACCACAAAGAGTTATCACTTTCAAAAGAAACTAACTTCAAAACTGAGGCTAAAACTTTAGATACTTGAATCTCTCTCAATATGTATCCAAATGACTTGAATTTTTTTTCACATATATAGTTCTTTATGATCTATAAGATCCCAAAGTTGCAAATCCAAAAGAGCTCAAAAAAAGGAGATATGACCAAAAAACCAAATCTGACACAAAATATTTAGAAACTCATAACTCTCACATAACACATCCTTTTCTTCTGAAATTTTGAGAATAGAACGTCTTATACTCTTCTATAATCTCTCCAAGTTTCACTTGAGGATCTTTTCACAATAGATCTAGATCTAGATTTAAAAATTTGACTTCCACAACCTTTAATATATGGATCTCCTCTCACTTCTTTCTTTTCTTTTCTTTCTCTTCACTTCTTTCCTTTCTCTGTTTCTCTTTTGCACTTGACAAACTCCTATGATATTACTAGAGACTCTCAAACTCTAATTCTAGAGACTTTCTAGTTCTAAATCTCTTTCAACCTTCTCATCAAACAACCTAAGCTCTAATACCATGTTAACAAATAGGAGATCTACTCAAGTGCAAACATAGAATTTTATTGAAAGGAAACTATAACACGATGTTCACAACACAAAACATAACATCAAAAACTCCTCAAGGTTCTTGTCACATGAAATACACAAACTTGTGTAATGAAGAAAAAAGGAACAAACCATCAACACCAAAATATTTAACTATAAGACCAAACCACAAATAACCAAACTAAAATAAGTAAAGAAAGTAATTCAACCTTGTGAAAGTAATTACCAAATGACTTAAATCTAGACTTGTGATTTGAAAATGTTGATGATGTCCATAACTTTAACTACTTGGGCGTCAGCTCCTTCATCCTTTCCATCTTGGGCTAAAAGGTTGGTCTTAATCAAATTATCCACATTGAAAGCACTAGGTTCATGACCTATTGCACATTCACATTTAACAAATTAAACACAAAACACAAACCATTTACATAAAACTACAACAACAATCAACCCATTGTTCGAATAAATAAAAAAGTTGCATGAAATAGTTAAGTATATTTGGAATCCATTATTTAATTTAGATCACACAACTATTGTGTCCATATATACATATATTTATTTCCACATGATAAGCATATAATCAAGGCATAATCATTTCCTAACTATTAGATAAGATGTGTGAAAGTTGAAGGTTTCAAAGGTTTGTTGTTTCTATAGTTATTTCTTGGTCTTGTGGTCCACATCAACAAGCTGAGTACATTCATAATACATAACAATCATGCTTCTTTCCCATAAATAGAATGTAGAGATGACTCAACAACCTAATCTATGACATGTGTAATTTATGATATCCAACCTCCATAATATATATTTCTTAGTAACTTTTGCGCATGTTTATGATACAATCATCCATTTCCAAAAAATTAAATAAATATTCATTACACATGAACAAGGGGGAAATAACAAAGAAAAAAAAACATAAGTCTTTGAATATACAACGAGGGAATGAGATTGTTGTTAGAAAGCTTAAAGACTAATGTTAGTGGTTATCAAACAAAAAATAATGATAAAGCCATAAGAAAGCAATGACACACGCACGCATGAACAAAAGATGGTGACAACACATATGCAACCAAAAAAAAGGTGAGTTTGTTCACTTGAACATAAGACAATCATGACAACCAATAGTAGGAGCTTTGTGTTCATTGTGGTTCCATCCCTACACACAAAAACCCCATATGGGGGAATCAAGATTAGAAAAAGGTGATGACACACACATAATCATCTATTATTCAAGAAACTCCTATTTGTTGATGAAAAGAAGACGATGAAATGAAACTCACATGGAAAACACATTGAGGATGTCAACGAGCTTGAGTGTGCTCCTTCCCTATGCAACAATTACAATGAAGCAACAACTTGAAAAAAAAGAAAGAGAATAGACCTTCCAACGAATCACTTTTGCTCCAATCCATGATATAACTTGTTGTTGCAACAATAATAATTACTATAACAACATCGGTTATTTTCCACTATTACCCTAACCTTTGGTCACCCTAAACCCTAAATGACAAAAAGCTCAAAACCTTGGAAATAAAACAACCAAAACAACTTTAAATCCTAAAAGTTAGACAACCAAAACAATGGTCTTTTTCTGGATGGGGCTTTCAAGTGCATAAATTAAACTTATTAATCATAATATTAATTAATTACCCACTAATTGAACATATTAACAACTAATACATGTTATATTTTTGTTATTTTTTTCTAATGTTGAAGATTTATACATACCCTATAATAATTGTAAATTGATTTTCAAAATATACATAACCATGTTATAAAACTAATTAGATTATGTTTTTATTCAATAACCAATATATTTTTACTCACGTATTTTTTAGTTTTTTAAAGGTTATTTCCCATGGGGGTGCATCTCACAATCTCAATATTTTTAGTGCCATTTATTTATTCAAAATATCATACGCAATGTGTTTATGTTGTTGTCAACTTGTTTATCCTCTATTACCATTATTTCACAAGTTGTAGATCATCATCTACATTTCAAGCAACATTCCCACAAAATTGTCCTTACCTTCACCATCATTCAATTCAATAGTTAATATCACAAGATTTTTTTTTGAAGCCTCTACATCTCAATATGCCCACAATAAAACAAATTACACAATGAAAGTTCATTAGTACAAAATGGGGTGTAGTTCACTAACATGAATCACTATGGGACCTTAAAAATGAAATAAGTTCATTGCACTTTAGTGATTTCACACTTGTTAAAGTTATTTCATTATAATATCACTATGTAACCATTGTGTTTGACTACTAGTTGACATAATTCACTATTATAATTTATTGTGGTAAATATGTTTATTTTTATGTTGTTTTAAATACCCTATGTTATTTATGATATACCCTATATTATTCTAGATTACTTTAGATATTTTAACTTATACCCAAAGCTATTTTAAGTTATTATAAATTATTGTACCCAAAAATTATTATAAGTTATTATACCTTAAGGTATCTGAACTATTTTATTATAATTTTTTTAATTTTAAAGTATTTTAATTTAAAATATTCAACTAACCTTAGGCTATACCTTGAATTATTTTATTTAAAGTTAATATATGTTATTTCAAATTATATTTTAGGTTATTCAAGGTCATTTTATTTTATGTTATTATAAGTGATTTTATCCTAAATGCAAAAATTTCAAATAATTTAAAATAAAATATAATGACCTAAAGTAAAATAACTACCAATAACCTATGATAATATAACTTGGAATATCCACCAATCATTTATGATAAAATAACCACCAATAACCATTACTAAAAATAATCGCAATAAACCACCAATATAATAAACATCAATAACCACCAATACAATAACTGTTAATAACCATTAATAGAATAACCACTAATAGCCACCGATATAATAATTATTAATAACCATTAATAAAATAACCACAAATACAATAACTATTAATAACCATTCATAAAATAACCACCAATAGCCACAAATACAATAGCTATTAATAACCATTCATAGAATAACCACCAATAGCCACAAATACAATAGTTATTAGTAACCATTCATAGAATAACCACCAATAGCCACAAATACAATAGTTATTAATAACCATTAATAAAATAACCATTAATAGCCACCAATACAATAGTTACTAATAACCATTAATAAAATAACCACTAATAGCCACCAATATAATAGCTATTAATAACCATTAATAAAATAACCATCAATAACCATTAATAGAATAACCAACAATAACCATTAAACCAATAGGCACTAATAGAATAAGCATTAATAGCCACCAATAAAATAGCCACAAATAACTTATGGTAATATAACCTAAAATAACCACAATAACATAAGGTGAAATGACCTTCAATAACCAAGAATAGTTTCACATATCTGAAAATAATTGAAAATAACCATAAATAGTCGTAAATAATGTAAGGTGAAATAATTTAAAATAATGAAAAATAGCCCTATAATAACTGAAAGTATCCTAACATAAGTAATATTGTTATATTAACAAAATTTTATCCATTTATTAAACATTTTTTTTTCAAATGAATGGTCATTAAAATGTTATTGAATAGTGATATTCAAAAAGAAAATTGTTCAAATGATTTTATGTAATTATGTACATTATTGAAAAGAACTTTTTAAAAATTTTAATAATTTCATTTATACAAAATTTCAATAAGATATGAATTTTCAAAGTTTATGTTTTTGTAATGTTTAAAATGAAATATTTGATAAATAAAATGTAATGTAACACATTAGCATAATAAGTGTGGTGGTTTGATGATAATGTGTTTACCTCCATCCTAGAGGTCAAAGGATTAAACTTCACAAATGGTGTGTTTGTGATCAACAATGATAAGTTGATCAAATATTTTCCTATGTAGTTCCTTAGAGTAAGTGCTTACTTAGGTTGATTACATGACTTATGTATTTAGGTTAGGTTTTTAACCTATCATAGGTAGTGATATGTGTTAATAATTCATAGGTTGAAAATCATGAAGTTATCAATAATAATAAATATTACATTAAATATTAAATAATTCAAATTTAATTGATTTCCATGTCATTTAATTAATTAACTAGCAAGTGAAATGGCTTGGTAAATTTGTATTTCATTAAGTACTAGTGGACTAATTCATTATTCATAGATATTGTCCCCATTCACTTGGGGTTTGATCAATTTCACCATGGCAAAAATGTCCAAATTCATTCAAAATCTAGTGAAACTTAAAGTGAATTAGGACACATTTTGTTGTAATGGTTTGAAAATAATCACACAATACAAACAAACACATAAAAAGGAAATCATTACATTAACATGTGTCCTGGTTCACTTAATATTTCACTAGATTTTGAATGAAATTGGACAAATTTATCACAATGAAAGTGGCCAACCTTTTAGTGAATTAGAATTAGTTATTGCAAACAAGTGAATTCACTAATAACTAGTCATATTCATTCATAATTAATTCACTTATAACTAATCAAATTCACTAATAATCAATTGATTATTAGTTAATCGAATTCATTAATAGTTAATTTGCAAGACTAACCTCCTAGTTCATAACTAGGTGGCTAAGGCTAAAAACTTATATTAAATGGTTAAAGATAGGAACTTCACCATTTAGCCTAAGAGCTTAGTTTAAGTTAGGCACTTAAGATCTTAAAATAAACTATGCACCTAAAAACTTAAGCTAATTTAGACCATTTAGCCCACTAACTTAGGGTGCAAATGTGAAGGTTTGAACCTCTAATCACCTCCCCTCACCTCCATGTTTTAAAAACAAAATTTTAACCATTGGACCACTATTTAAATAAATGAAATTTGATTTGTCACCACATATTATTATGGACATTATTTTTTTAACCTATGTGTAAGTTACCATAAGTTAGATTCTTATTCTAATTTTAGGCTATTTTAAATTAATTTAAACTATTATAGGTTATTCCTAAGCTAATGTAGGCTACTTTTGATTTTTTAAAAACTACTATATGTTAAGATTTTTGCTTAGTCCTAGGCTATTTTTGGATATTTTATTTTAGGTTATCATTGGTATTTTAAAGTTATCTACCTTAGGTTATTATACCCTATGTTATTTTAAACTATTCCACCCTTTGTTATTTTAGGCTATTATAACATACCCTATATTGGGTTATTCCACTTTAGGTTATTTTGAGTTGTTTTTATTTTTTATAAACTAATTCATTTTGTTATTTTAAATTATTCCACCTCGAGTTATTTTATTATTATTTTAAACTATTACGTTTTAGGCTATTCTAAAATATTTAAAAATATTCTTGGTTATTTTAAGTTATTATTCCTTAAATTATTTTGATTATTTTAATTAATTCCACTTTTGGTTATTTTAAGGTATAGCCTATAGTAACTCAAGGTGTAATAACCTACAATAACATATGGTAAATAACCAATAATAACCTAGGTTAAAATAACATGTAATAGATTAAGATGGATTAATAAAGTACAATTGAGATTATATTTGGGTAGAATAACTTAGAATAAGTTAAGGTGGACTACCATATAACAACCTAGGTTGGAATATTTTAAATCATTAAAAATATCCTAAGGTATAGTAACTTAGGGTGGAATAATAAAAAAACCAAGAATAATGTAAGGTATAATAATTTAAAATAACCTAGGGTAGAATAACTTAAAATAATTTAAGGTACAATAATTTAAGGCATTTAAAAAAACATAAAGAAAAACCTATTTACTATATTGAACTATTTCAAAAATTAATGAATTATGTTAACTGGCAATGAAACATAATGATTACATTGTAACCTTATATTGACATATAACTTTAAACAAGGTGAAATGACTAGGATGGGGGAACTTATTTCACTTTTAAGGTCCCATAGTGATTTAATCTAATGAATTGTACCCCATTTTTTTATTAGTGAATCAAACAAAAATTAAAAGATATGGACATTAAACATTGTGAAAGTGAAATGTGTGCAAATGCCTTCCAATGGAAGAGAGATTACACAACATCATGAGATGATGAACATCGATGGGGGCACAAAAAACACATCATGGTGGCCTTGTATTCTAGCCTTTCAAAGCCACTAACATTTGGAAGATACATTAATGTTAATCATCTTGAAGGTGGATATGTTATAAGAAAATTCATTTAATAAGGTGAAACATTAAAAGAAAAAAATTATTAGTCCAACCAAAATTTTCAATTAAAAAATGTCATTTGCAATCAAAATGTTGTTTGTAATTGAATTTTTTTTGCAAATGATAACTTTTCTAACAAAAATAATATTGTGTGATCATCAATTATAAAGTCAATAATTTTTAAAACACTATATTTATGACCACCAAATAGAACCTTATAGCTTATAATGCTACCCCATGTTAACATTTGCAATGAGACAAAATTATAATCCTTTACCCCTAGCCTCTATAATTGTTTTAAAAAGGAGAGGCAAAAACACCATAATTTTTTTTAACTAATTAAAAGTTCATACACATATTTACATGCAAGAATTCATGCATGGTTTGTAAGATTGTTTTGGTTCAATATTTACCTTTAATGCAATGATTTTTTGGTGGTAATTTTTTGTTTATTTTGCTATATTTTGAAGAAATTTTGGTAACATTGTAAAATGAGTCAAATATGTTTTTTCAAGAAAATTTCATTTTTCTAATCCAAAATTTTAATTAAAAACCACAAGTTCAACTTGGACCCTTGAACTTAAACCAAAAGAATAATTTCTTCAATATTGGACATAAAAATATATAAAATCTCAAAAAATTCTTTAAATTGCAAAAGGATGGCAAGTTGCAACAAAAACATGAAAAATGATCAAACTACACAACCATGTAAAATGGCTAATTTTTTTCATAAAACAACAATCAACCTTAAAAGTATCCAACCAATTTTGTACCCTCGATATTTCTTTTGTCACACATATTATTGCATCAAAAACTTAACATTCAATGATTCAATAATGGAAATTGTGTGAAGTTTATTCATTCATATATTTTGCACAAAAGTTATCATGCATTGAAAACATGTTTGACACATAAATAAATGTGTTAAAAGGATAATATATGATATTATGAATGGCCAAACTTCATATCATTTTATATATTTGTGTGTCACATATGTTTTCAATGCATGATATTTGTGCATGAAATGTACCAATCTACGAATGAACAAACTTTGTACAATTTTTAGTATGAAATCGTCAAATGTTAATTTTGTGATGAATTTTTTTTTACACATTACATTCAAATTTAAATAAAATACCCTCACAAAACCAATCCACCATGCCTTACGTGTCTAATATCCACTTATTATGTTGTCAATAACATTATTTTGTAATAATGATCGATCACATGATATTATCCACTTATACCACCTCATGCCATTCATTAGAAAAAAAAACACCATATTTTTTTCCAATGCATTACATCCTCATTTGTCCCATCCTTAAGCCAACAACCACTCTCCCCAAATGCATAGTTTCCAAATAGAAAAATCCTTGATATTTACACCAACCTTCTACTAACACCTATGGCACCATATGCACAAACCTAGCCTACACAATCAAATGTAAAAGATATCCCAATTCAATAATACAATTGAATCAAATTCTAGAATATTTGCGAAAATAATTCAATGTGACAATAAACGTAACTTCCAACTAGGACAAAAATAATTACATGCACCACCATATTGAGATTTGGAGCTTTGAAACACACCTATCATAAACATTCATCACAACCCCGTTTTTAGAATCCAAACTATATCCATCCCCAATTTCTACATCTAGTTCCAAAACCAACATTTAGATAAATCTACATAAAATGTAACACCCCATAATCAATATACATGTTAGGCACCCATGCCCACATAAATAGCCATTTGAATAAACACAAATGAACATTATCATACTTAGTAATTATTATGAGTTTGGCATCAATATAAAGCTTGTTTCTTACAAACACAACTCTATCTAAGCTCCCCCACAAGAAAGCTTTATAATTGTTACTTTTCCTAATACCATTTATAACCACCTTTCTGACCATACAAACTTTCTATTGCTCTTTCCTACATTGCCATGGCTAACTTCCTCTTAAACTATATAATCTCCCAACGTGCTAAAAAACACTCACATTATTCATCACCACTAACTTGTTTTACCCCATTCATTCATTTTATTTATCACACCCATGTAACATTATATTTGGTGGCACCAACTTTACATACAATGATCAATGAATGAAATGAGGCTTTGCACACCCATTGTCAATAAAAGTTATGAAAGCCCCTAAGCTCAATTTGGTGCAACCTCCCACCCAAATTCAACTTTCATTATATGTATTCTAATATTGCACCAAGAGTGGATCACTACCAACAACCTTATCACTCAACCACACATCGATATCCAAACATTGTGCCATTTTCCATGGAATATGTTTAAGTGCAACAACATTTCCTAATATTATGTAGAATGGACCTTGACATTTTTACTCAATTATGCCCAAATATCCTCCTAGATGGTCTCCCCACACATTCTCCCCTCTCTATTAACCTACCCCTTCAATTTGCATTTCAATGAATACGTATATTGCCATGACCAATTCTCAAAAGTTGCTATCATTTAAAATTTCCACAAATACAACCCTCTCCTAAACACCATATGTTCATGAAGATGGTTAGTTAATCCCCTCCTAGTCCTCAATGTTCTTCCAAGAAGAGAAGAGCATTTGCACATGATTTCCTCTTCCAAGTCCCACCCTCACACATGAAAAAAATTGCAGATCCACTTACACCTTAACTTGATACAATCATTTATTTGGCATCATCTTTAATAAACATAAACTTGAATCTCACACACCCCTTAGAACTAATTCACTTGGCCATTGACACCCACACCCACAACCCCCCTCCCCCCCCCAAACCACCTTCCCCTCTTTTCTTTCCCCATTACCCAATCCCCTCACATTGCCCTAGAGTGATTTAAATTTCATTGAAATTATTGGCATGAATCCCACCATTGACTAGGGGCAATAGCGTTTTGGTGAAGAGACCCTTAAGTAGAAGCGGCAACTAAGGCATTTGTCTTCTCTCTCTATAGCTAACTGTCCAGTTGTCACTTCTTTAATCGTTTCAAGTTGAAGCCAAAACTTACCCCCGAAGAGGACATTCACCTGCTCTAGTGGCTAAGGCAAGGCTGCGCAGTAAGGCCGTTGGGAGTTCAAATCCCGACTGGGCCCACCTCTCATGCCCTGTCAGGACGGTGACCTACCCTGATGGTTAGGGTTTGAGGCTGTCGCCAGACGCGGCCAGAGTGATCAATAAAAGAAAAAAACACCAAATTCTCGATGCTGACCCGGTTAGGTTACGTCTTACGTCCCTTTCTCGATGGACCGGCGCCGATTTGCCGACGAAAAAGAACCTTGCGTACATCCGCGCGCCGACCCGGTTAGGTCGCGTCTTAGGTCCCTTTCTCGGTGGGTCGGCGCAGAATTGCCGACGAAAAAGAACCGTGCGTACATCCGCGCGCCGATCCGACTACGTCACGTCTTAGGTCCCTTTCTCGGTGGGTCGGCGCAGAATTGCCGACGAAAAAGAACCGTGCGTGCATCCGCGCGCCGAAGCTAGGCCCAGCGTTGACGTTGATGTGCTCCCTCCTTCCCTATTTAGACAGCCTCGGTTCTCGCTGTCATCGTATCGCCTCTTCTTCTCTCTCACGTCTGTGATTCTCCCTCTCTCTCTCACAACTCGTCCACATCAGAAGCGAAATTTGCTCCTTCTTTTGCTCCATTCTCAGTTTTGTAGAGATTTTGCTGCCTGGAAGCTGAGCATTTTTCACTCTTGCATTACACTATTTGAAATCTCCTTAGAGAGTTTTGCACTCGCCCAGTTTTGCTTTATTTCAAGTGCTGTTGCAGTTGCAGTAGCAGTGCATAGATAGAAGCCCTTGTGTGTATACGCGTGCCTGCTTGTGTCCAGGGAAGAAGGAAAGATGGATAACGCTGAGGTACGTTGCTTGGAGATTCTTAGGTGCCTATGAGAGCATTTAGTGAGAATGTTAAAGTCCTTATATGGTTAAAAGAGTATGGGAGTTTGAAGAAGAAGCTTGTGGTTTGTTGAGCCAATTGGTGAGAGGGTAATGTAATGTAAAAGGAACTCGTGATGAGATCTCCAAAACGTTTTCAAGTAGTGGGTAGGG